>JGI24723J26617_10000340_pt1 | contig 46586 bp, 38 predicted proteins | sample Cruoilmetagenom6_FD_26617 | JGI IMG/M metagenome (IMG submission 26617) | reverse complement strand
GCATCTGCGCTCCGGTCAACGACGGGATACGATCGACTAGACGCTCAGGAGTCGTAGGCGCAGTAGCGCTCATTCTCAGCCTCGGTTATTTTTCGCAGTGTTACGGCAACGCGGGTTAATCAGCGGCGAATGCGTAATTTCTTGGGCAAGGGACCCATCAAGCTTAGTTTGAAGCCCGAGCCAGTTTTTCCACCCCCAACCGGAAGGTAGCAATGACTATCGAACGCGACCCAGCCCCCCAATTTGCAGATTTCTCCCACCCGGAACGTTTGGTGTCAACGCAGTGGGTAGAAGAACACTTGGGTGAACCCGGACTCGTCATTGTCGAGTCCGATGAAGACGTCTTGCTGTACGAGACCGGTCATATTCCTGGCGCGGTAAAGATCGATTGGCACACCGATCTGAACGACCCAGTCGCTCGCGACTACATCAGCGGCGAGGCTTTCGCGAAGCTGATGTCGCGCAGCGGTATTTCTCGTGACAGCACTGTGGTTATTTATGGCGACAAGACCAACTGGTGGGCAGCATACGCTCTGTGGGTATTTACGCTCTTCGGTCACGAAGACATTCGCCTCATGGATGGCGGTCGAGCAAAGTGGGAATCGGATGGCCGCAAGTACACGCTTGAGGTACCCTCGCCTACGCCGACTGAGTACCCGATTGTTGACCGCGACGATTCTGTCATCCGTGCATTCCGCGACGATGTTCTCGCACATCTTGGTAACCCACTCGTCGATGTCCGCTCGCCGGAGGAATACAGTGGCGCGCGCACGACAGTTCCTGGCTACCCGGAAGAAGGGGCACTTCGCCCCGGTCACATTCCAAGCGCGCAGAGTGTGCCGTGGTCGAAAGCAGTGGCCGAAGATGGCACTTTCCGTCCGCTTGCAGAACTCGACGCCATCTACCGTGACGGTGCCGGGCTCCAAGACGGTGACAACATTGTTGCCTACTGCCGCATCGGAGAACGTTCGAGTCACACGTGGTTCGTTCTGAACTACCTGATGGGGTTCCCCAATGTGCGCAACTACGACGGCTCGTGGACCGAGTGGGGCTCTCTCGTGGGCGTTCCCATCGCTATCGGCGCTGAGCCGGGTGACGTTCCTTCGCGTTAGACTGAAGCGGTGAGTGAGCAGCAGATTCCCAGTCAACTGGCCGAAATTCGAGACGATTTTCTTGATCTCGAACTGCGGGATCGGCTGCAGCTCCTGCTCGAGTTCGCGAACGAACTTCCGGATCTTCCGGATCGCTACCGCGACCACCCTGATCTCTTCGAGCGGGTTGAGGAATGCCAGTCCCCCGTTTTCATCTTTATTGAGGTTGATAACGACGTGGTGCATATGTACGCCACTGCACCAGCAGAAGCGCCGACGACCCGGGGATTCGCTTCAATATTGGTTCAGGGCCTCTCAGGGCTCAGTAGCGCCGAGGTGCTCGATCTTTCTGACGACTACCCTCAGTCGCTCGGTCTCTCTCAAGCGGTAAGCCCGCTGAGATTGCGCGGAATGACCGGAATGCTTGCTCGCGCAAAACGACAGATTCGGCTCAAAACAGTCGTCTAGCTTTCGACACTCCTCGATCTCAAATCCGGCTTTACCCAACTACTCCGCGGCGGCAACATCATCGCTGAGCACAGTTGCCAGCCAGTTTCGGATGGCTAGCAGCCACCGTTCGCTGTCGTAGTTCCACAAACGCGTATGCCCGGCAGTATCGAACTCTTCATAAGTCACAATGTCTGGGCGCGCAGCAGCTAGCTCTCGTGACGGTCCGACCGGAACGTAACCGTCGTCTTCGCTGTGCATAAGGAGAATTGGACGATCGAGTTCATCGGCTCGATCCACGAAATTCATTTGCGCTATATCTAACGGCTGAGCAGTCCCGACCAAAAACTGGGATTGCTCACTGCTCAGCACTGCCTGAGCACCGCGCTGAACGCGAGAGGGAATGTGGTTGAGGTCACCGTGAAGGTCCATCGTTGGCCCCCAGGCGATTACAGGTGAATCCAAGACGAGTCCGAGAATTTTCGCGCGATTCTTCGAACGCACCAGAGTCTGCAGCGCGGTGGCGCCTCCCATCGACCAGCCCATGAGGATGACGCGTTCAGCTCCAGACGCGAGCGCAAACGAAATCGCGGCGTCAACGTCCCGGTATTCTGTCGAGCCCAAACCATAGCGCCCATCCGGCGAACTAGGAGCCTCCGTATCATTACGATAAGACACGGCGATCGAGGTAACCCCCGCGTCGTAGAATTCCCCAAGAGCACGAACGGTCTCAGGACGCTGAACCCCGCGTCCATGGATATGAATTGCCCACGTGGCCGATGGGTTAGCTGCGGGAATAAGCCACGCTGGAGCTGGCCCCAGTTCGGTATGGATAGCGATCTCCGCGAAGTGAAGGCCTAGCCCTGCAGGAGTTAGATAGAACCAGCCGCTAGTACGAGCATTGTCCCCTGGCTTCGGTACACCCTTTTCGATCTCAATCAGCTCTCGCGCTACCCATTGCGCACCCTGCGTCACCACCTGTCCTATCCGAGCAAGCCCAGACTCGTCCGCGAACCATAAGCTGAACCGCCCGGGCGCCCGACTCTCCGCGGCAGAAGACAACACGATTGTCGATTCTCCGACCGCTAGCACGCGCAAAGCGCTGTCTGCCCTTCCGGGTGGGGTGACAATCTTGCGCGCAAAATACACTGAAAGCGCGACACCGCTCACAAGACCGATCGCTGCCACAGCAACTCCCGATGCAGCAATTCCTCCCGCTACAGCGGCAAGTGTGCGCGTTCGGTTTGACACCCGCATGCTAAAACCTCCATTGTGCAGCCGCCAGAGCCCGGCGTGCCTTACTAGCGATCGTTCAGCTAAAGCCTAATCTTCTGACGTGCCCGAATCGCCAGCTGGACCAACGCCACCCGCGGTATTTTCTTCTGCGGTTGAGTCACTTCGAGCCGCAACCTTGCGCCCTGAACTGGCGATTACTGAGATATCGGCTCCAACTCAGATTGCGCCGTGGTCGTTCGCGCTCGCAGCGGATGTCACCCCAAGCCGTCATGGAGAGGACTCTGACCTCGGCACAGGACGCTTCGTTCTTCTGTATGACCCGGATGCCCCTGAAGCATGGGACGGCGAGTTTCGGATAATCTGTTTCGCGCAAGCACCCCTCGAACCCGACATCGGCGTTGACGAGTTCTTGAGCGAAGTCACATGGTCGTGGTTGGTTGATGCGCTTGATAGCCGCGAGGCCAAATACGATCAAGTATCCGGCACTGCCACCCGCATCCTTTCTACCGGATTCGGCGAACTTGGCTCTCAACCAGACGGCGCGCAGATCGAACTCAGAGCGTCGTGGAGTCCCCAAGACCTAGACATTGCCGCGCATGTGGAAGGCTGGAGCGAGTTAGTCTGCATGCTTGCCGGACTTCCGCCCACGATTGAAGGAGTCACCATGTTGTCGGCCCGTAGAGCAGGACGTGAGTAGCGCCGCCGAGAGTGCAGCCCCAGAGGGTGAGTCGCACGCCGCAACCCAAGCCCCCCATGTTCCTGTTGATGTCATCGACGAACGGGACGAATATCTTGCTGCCGTCGATGCCATTGCTGCCGGACACGGCCCCATCGGTATTGACGCCGAGCGGGCTAGCGGCTACCGCTACTCGCAGCGTGCGTATCTCATCCAGATCTTTCGACGTGGCGCCGGCACCTTCCTCTTTGATCCGCCCGCGATTGGTGACTTCAGTGAGCTGAACGCTGTCATTGCGGAGGAAGAGTGGATTCTGCACGCGGCCACGCAAGACCTCACTTGTTTGCGCGAGGTTGGCCTGAATCCCACCCGTCTCTTTGATACTGAGCTCGGTGCGCGAATTGCGGGTCTGCCCCGCGTCGGTCTCGGAACGGTCGTCGAGCATTTACTGGGGATCCACCTTGCGAAGGAACATTCCTCGGCAGACTGGTCAACCCGCCCGCTTCCGCAGTCGTGGCTCGTCTATGCCGCGTTGGATGTCGAGCTTCTCGTTGATCTTCGCGAAGAGCTTGGTGCACTGCTCGATAAGGACGGCAAGGGCGAGATCGCTCGCCAAGAGTTTGAATCGGTCTTGAGCCGCGACCTCAGCAATGTTCGGGCCGAGCCATGGCGCCGGTTGAGCGGAGTTCACTCGATTCGTGGCGGCAGGAACTTGGCCGTGGCACGTGAGCTCTGGCTCGCTCGCGATGCGTACGCGCAAGAAGTCGATACAGCCCCTGGTCGTCTCGTGCCAGATTCAGCGCTGCTCGCAGCCGCAAAGGTACTTCCCGAGTCGAAGCGACAGCTGTCGAGTGTGAAAGAGTTCCGCGGGCGCGCAAGCCGCACCCAGATTGACCGCTGGTGGGATGCCATTCAGGCGGGTCTTGCATCAACCGACATTCCTGCATCGCGCGTCGCTAACGATACGCTGCCTCCCCCGCGAGTCTGGTCGGACAAGAATCCCGAAGCGGATCGTCGGCTGAAAGCTGCTCGCGCGCTCATGACCGAATTCTCCGAGGAGATGTCAATTCCTATCGAGAATTTATTGACGCCCGACTACCTGCGCCGAGTTGCGTGGAACCCGCCTACAGTAATCTCCACGGAGAGCATTTCTGAAGCCCTCATCGCGCTCGGAGCACGTCAATGGCAACTTGACGTATCTGCACAGTCAATTGCGCAAGCCTTTGTGGAAGCCAACCAAACGCCTGAGGACTCCGTCGATACCGAGTCGTAGGAACAATCAAAGGATTCCTAACCTTAAACTCGGCCACTTATGATCAGTGCTACATCCAAGGATTTAGTGGAGGCATTGTGGCCGAGAAAACCGAGATTGTATTCGTAGATGGAGTCCGTACTCCATTTGGACGTGCCGGAGAGAAGGGCATGTTCTGGAATACCAGAGCTGATGACCTCGTCGTCAAGGCGATGATCGGACTTCTGGAGCGAAACCCCCAGATTCCGAAGGAACGCTTCGATGAAGTTGCCATCGCGGCGACCACTCAAACTGGAGATCAAGGCTTGACGATCGGCCGCAGTGCGGCTCTTCTTGCCGGACTCCCCCAATCCGTTCCCGGATATGCCATCGACCGCATGTGTGCTGGTGCGATGACCGCCGTCACCAACGTGGCCGGCGGAATCGCTTTCGGCGCCTATGACCTGGCGATTGCTGGCGGCGTCGAGCACATGGGACATCACCCTATGGGGTCTGGAGTAGACCCGAACCCTCGCTTCCTAGCAGAAAAGCTGGTTGATCCTGAAGCCCTCAACATGGGCAACACCGCTGAGAAGCTTCACGACCGCTTCCCGCACCTCACGAAGGCCCGCGCCGATGCATTCGCACTGCGTAGCCAACAGCGCGCCACGGCCGCGTACGAAGCCAACAACATCCAGCCGGATCTGATCTCCGTCGCAACGAAGAGTGAGGCCGGCTGGGGCATGGCTACTCGCGACGAGGGGCTTCGCCCGGAAACGACTCTTGAGGGCCTTGCCGGTCTCAAGACGCCATTCCGCCCGCACGGCCGTATCACGGCCGGAAACGCATCGGGGCTCAACGACGGCGCGACCGCCAGCATTATCGCCAGCGGCGAGATGGCTCGTGAACTCGGCCTCAAGCCCAAGATGCGCATGGTGAGCTTCGCGTACGCCGGCGTAGAACCCGAAATCATGGGTATTGGTCCAATCCCTTCAACCGAGAAGGCGCTGCGCAAGGCTGGCCTCACGATCGACGACATCGGCCTCTTCGAATTGAACGAAGCATTCGCTGTTCAGGTGCTCTCGTTGCTCGATCATTACGGCATCGATGACGAAGACCCCCGCGTCAACCAGTGGGGTGGAGCCATCGCAATGGGACACCCGCTCGCATCATCCGGTGTCCGACTCATGATCCAGCTCGCCGCACAGTTCGAGCAGCACCCCGAGGTGCGTTACGGCCTTACCGCCATGTGTGTCGGCCTCGGTCAAGGTGGATCCGTTATCTGGGAGAACCCCAACTACAAGGGAGCAAAGTAACAATGACCCAGCAATTTGAACGTCTTGCTGATCTAGCCAAAGACGAAGTAGTCACTCACTCCTACGTACGCGACGTTCCGCTCTCAGCGGGCCGCACGCTCGCCCTCATCACGCTCGACAACGGCAAGGACCACACGCGTCCGAACACACTTGGCCCTGCCACTCTTCTCGAGTTCGCCAAGGTACTCGACGAGCAGAAGGAACGCGCCACCGCTGGCGAGATTCACGGCCTCGCTGTCACCGGTAAGCCATTCATCTTCGCTGCGGGCGCCGATCTTTCGAAGGTCAGCGAAATCCCTGACCGCGAAACCGGTAAGCAGATGGCCGAACTCGGTCACTGGGCGCTCGGCAAACTCAGCGACTTGGGTGTGCCGTCTTTTGTCTTCATTAATGGTCTCGCTTTGGGCGGTGGCGTCGAGGTTCCCCTCAACGCCGACTACCGCACGATCGACAGCTCGGTTCCGGCGCTTGCGCTGCCCGAGGTCTTCCTCGGACTCATTCCGGGTTGGGGTGGAGCGTGGTTGCTCCCCAACCTCATCGGCATCGAGAATGCACTCAAGGTCGTCATCGAGAACCCGCTCAAGAACAACCGGATGCTCAAGGGCCCCGAAGCGTTTGAGCTGGGCATCGCCGACGCTATGTTTGGCCCCGCCAACTTCCTCGAGGATTCCATTCGCTGGGCAGATGGTGTTATCGCTGGCACCACGAAGGTCAAACGCAAGAATGAGCCGGGCAAGATCGAACGCACGGTGAAGTGGGATGTCGCTATCGGTATCGCCGAGAAGATGCTCGCGAACCGCATTGGTCGCGTCGCCAAGTCGCCATACGCCGCGCTTGCACTGCTCAAGACTGCCAAGAACACTGACAAGAAGACTGGTTTCGAGGCAGAGGACAACGCTCTCGCCGACATGATCTCCGGTGACCAGTTCCAGGCCAGCATCTACGCCTTCAACCTCGTGCAGAAGCGCGCAAAGCGCCCCGCGGGAGCTCCCGATAAGGAACTCGCCCGCACGGTAACGAAGGTCGGTGTGATCGGTGCCGGCCTCATGGCTCGGCAGTTCGCACTTCTCTTCGTTCGCCGCCTGCAGGTGCCGGTCGTCATCACTGATCTTGATCAGGCTGCAACCGACGCCGGAGTCGCCGCGATTCATTCGGAGATCGATAAGCTCCACGAGAAGGGGCGCCTCTCCTCTGACGACATGAACCGTCTCAAGGCACTCGTGACGGGCACCACGAACAAGGCTGACTTCGCTGATTGCGACTGGGTCATCGAAGCGATCTACGAAGAACTCGGTGCTAAGCAGTCGGTCTTTGCCGAAGTCGAGCAGTACATCTCCGAAGAGGCTATTTTGGCCACGAATACCTCGTCACTTTCTGTCGAGCAAATTGGTGCCAAGCTGAAGCACCCGGAACGTGTCGTGGGCTTCCACTTCTTCAACCCGGTTGCCGTCATGCCGCTGATCGAGGTCGTCAAGACACCCCACACCAACGACGAGACCCTCTCTACCGCCATGGTGACCGCGAAGAACCTGCGCAAGAATGCCGTCATCACGACAGACACTCCTGGTTTCGTAGTGAACCGCATCCTCGCTAAGGTGCTCGGCGAAGCCATGCACGCGGTGGATACCGGAACTCCTTTCGAGGTCGTTGAAGAGTCGACCCGACCCTTCGGTCTTCCGATGACGCCGTTCGAGCTGCTCGAACTCGTGGGGCTCAAGGTCGGCGCACACGTGCTGGACACACACCATGCGGCGTTCCCTGACCGATTCTTTGAGAGCAAGAACCTTCACAAGCTCGCGGAACTTGGCTACATCTTCGAGCGTGACAGCAAGGGCAAGTCAAAGGGCGTCTCAAAGAAGGCTGTCGAGATCGTCAAGGGCGGCAACTCACCCATGACAGCGGAAGAACTTCAGATCCGCATCGAAGATGGTCTCGCCGACGAAATTCATCGGATGCTGGAAGACGGCGTCGTCGCTGCTGCAGAAGACATCGACCTCTGCCTCATTCTCGGCGCCGGCTACCCGTTCCAGATGGGTGGAGTCACGCCCTACCTCGACCGGGCGGGAGCGTCGGAGCGAGCATTCGGCAGCACCTTCCACGACCCGCGCATCCGCGGCGTTCAGTAGCCGCGCACTCTCACCGATATAACGACCGGGGCCCTGTTCAGAGAGAATCTGAACAGGGCCTCGAGTCGCTAACGTTGTTGCGGGCACCCGTATTGCGGTGCGGTTAGCTTCGTTCGGCGGGAAGCCGATACTCGTCGGAGTCGCTGTCGATGAGCGGCCGGGCAATCGGGATCTTGCTGCCGAGCACTTGGGCGACAACGTCGCGAGCGATGTGCTGCGGGGTCAACCCCACCTGGTCGAGGATATAGTCGCGGCTGCCGTGATCGAGGAATGTGTCCGGCAATCCCAGTTCGTTGACCGCAGTGTCGACGCCATGGGCACGCATGTCCTGGCGAATTCGCGTTCCGATGCCGCCCACGCGCACACCGTCCTCAATCGTGATTACGATGCGGTGATCAGCGGCGAAATCGATAACACTTCGGGGAACCGGAACCACCCAGCGAGGGTCGATTACGGTCGCTCCGATTCCCTGGGCAGCAAGGAGCTCTGCAACCTGCAGTCCAGTCTTGGCCATCGATCCAACCGTGACGATGAGAACATCGCGCTGCTCGTCTTCACGAAGCACATCAACGCCGTCGTCGGTGCGTCGAAGCGCGTCGTACTCGGTCCCTACGGTGCCTTTAGCGAAGCGAATGACAGTAGGTGCATCGTCGACCGCAACGGCCTCGCCGAGCTCTTCACGCAAACGTGCAGCGTCCCTGGGGGCCGCTATACGGATATTCGGGACGACCTGCAACAGTGCGAGATCCCACATGCCGTGATGGCTTGCGCCGTCGGGGCCGGTGACCCCCGCCCGATCAAGCACGAAGGTGACGCCAGCGCGGTGAAGCGCGACATCCATCAGTACCTGGTCGAAAGCACGATTGACAAATGTGGCGTAGAGCGCCACAACTGGGTGAAGTCCACCGAACGCGAGTCCTGCCGCTGACGTAACGGCGTGCTGTTCAGCGATCCCGACGTCGTGAACCCGTGCGGGATATTTCTCAGCAAAGCGATGAAGGCCCGTGGGACGCAGCATGGCAGCAGTGATTCCCACGAGACGCGAGTTGGCATCAGCCAGCTTCACAATTTCTTCCGAGAAGACCGATGTCCACGATGCAGCGCCGCCCGTTTCGATCGGCTCCCCCGTGGTGGGATCGATCTGACCGACGGCGTGGAACTGATCCGCGACGTCGGCCAAGGCAGGCTCGTAACCCCGGCCCTTCTCGGTAATCGCGTGAACGATAACCGGAGCGCCGTACGACTTAGCCTGCTCGAGCGTCTCAACGAGCGCGCTGATGTCGTGGCCGTGCACAGGCCCCAAGTACTTAATGTCCAGATTGGAGTAGAGAGCTTCGTTGTTGCTAAAGCGCGAAAGGAACCCGTGAGCACCACCGCGGATGCCGCGGTACAGCGCTCTACCCGGTCCACCGAAGGTGCCGAAAAACCTCTCGCTCGATCCATGCAGCGAGCGATAGGACCGGCGGGTGCGCACGCTATTGAGAAAGTGCGCCATTCCACCGATGGTGGGAGCATACGACCGCCCATTGTCATTGACGACAATGACCAAATTACGACTGTTGTCGTCGCTGATGTTGTTGAGCGCTTCCCACGTCATCCCGCCCGTGAGGGCCCCATCGCCGACAACTGCGACCACGTGACGGTCGCCCTGACCCGTCATCTCGAACGCGCGGGAAATTCCGTCTGCCCACGACAGCGAACTCGAGGCGTGGGAACTCTCTACGATGTCGTGCTCAGATTCTGAACGTTGCGGGTAACCCGCAAGGCCACCCTGCGAACGTAGTTTCGTGAAGTCTTTGCGCCCCGTCAGGATCTTGTGAACGTAGCTCTGATGCCCGGTGTCGAATACCACAGCATCTCGCGGTGAATCGAAGACACGATGAATAGCCGTAGTGAGCTCGACAACGCCGAGGTTGGGGCCGAGATGCCCACCTGTTCGCGACACGTTTTCGATCAAGAACTCGCGGATCTCTTGCGATAGCTGAGCAAGTTGCTGCGTGGAGAGACCGTCTAGATCGCGGGGACCATTGATTCCCTCGAGTATGTTCATACGTTCAGTCTAGGCTCCTTCAATTGCCGTGTGAACAAATGTGCATGAGGTTCTGAGCCGACCCTCAGTCTTCTCCGACAACGCAAAAAACGCGCGGGGAGAGCAGAAGTGCTCCCCCGCGCGCCTCATGCGCACGTGGTAGTTAGACCAGCGAACGCAGAACGTACTGAAGGATTCCACCGTTGCGGTAGTAGTCGGCCTCACCGGGAGTGTCGATGCGGAGTTTCGCGTCGAACTCGATCGTTGCCTTGCCCTCGGGCGAGTGCGCGGTCGGTACAGCCACTACGTGCAGCGTACTGGGAATGCGGTCGTTGTTGAGTTCTTCAACACCCGTGATGCTGATGCTCTCGGTTCCGTCGAGTCCCAGCGTCTCCCAGCTCTCCCCCTCGGGGAACTGGAGCGGAAGAACGCCCATTCCGATGAGGTTGGAGCGGTGGATGCGCTCGAAGCTCTCGCAGATGACAGCCTTCACGCCGAGCAAGCTCGTGCCCTTTGCAGCCCAGTCACGCGATGAACCGGAGCCGTACTCCTTGCCACCGAGAACGACGAGCGGAGTTTCCTGCGCGGCGTAGTTCTGAGCGGCATCGTAGATGAACGACTGTGCGGCATCCGGCGTGGTGAAGTCGCGAGTGTAACCACCCTCGACACCATCGAGGAGCTGGTTCTTAAGGCGGATGTTGGCGAAGGTTCCACGGATCATTACTTCGTGGTTTCCACGGCGCGATCCGTAAGAGTTGAAGTCCTTACGGTCGATGCCGTGCTCTGCGAGGTAGATACCAGCGGGGCTGTCGCCCTTGATCGAACCGGCAGGGCTGATGTGGTCGGTCGTAACCGAGTCGCCCAGCTTAGCCAGAACGCGAGCACCGGAAATCGAGCTGACCGGCGTGATCTCCATAGTCATGCCCTCGAAGTATGGGGGCTTGCGAACGTAGGTCGATTCGTCATCCCACTCGAAGGTGGAACCGGTCGGCGTCGGAAGGTTCTGCCAGCGCTCGTCGCCGTCGAAGACTCCGGCGTACTCATGAGTGAACATGTCGCGGTCGATCGACGAATCGATCGTGGCCTGGACCTCAGCGGCATCGGGCCAGATGTCCTTCAAGAAGACTTCGTTGCCATCCTGGTCGTGACCAAGCGAGTCATTGTCGAAGTCGAAGTTCATCGAACCCGCGAGAGCGTAGGCAATAACCAGCGGAGGGCTCGCGAGGTAGTTCATCTTCACGTCGGGGTTGATGCGACCTTCAAAGTTGCGGTTACCCGAAAGAACCGCGGTAACCGCGAGATCGTTCTCGTTGATCGCAGCGGAAATTTCATCTTCCAGAGGACCAGAGTTACCGATACACGTCGTGCAGCCGTAGCCAACGGTGTAGAAACCGAGAGCTTCAAGCGACTCGTCAAGTCCCGACTTCGCGTAGTAGTCAGTGACCACTTTGGAACCGGGAGCCAGGGTGGTCTTGACCCACGGCTTCGACTTGAGACCCTTCGCCGCTGCGTTGCGAGCCAACAGGCCTGCCGCGAGCATCACCGAAGGGTTTGACGTGTTCGTGCACGAGGTGATCGCGGCGATAGCGACCGCGCCGTGATCGAGAGTGAAGGCATCGCCGCCGTCCACACTCACCCTTGTGGGCTGTGAAGCCGTCGACGGAGCATGGCTAGCGTGCGAGTGCGAACGAGCATGCGCCGAATCTTCGTCCTGCGGGGTAAGCCCCACGGGGTCGGACGCCGGGAAAGTTCCCTCAACGGCGGCGTCAACTTTGGAGTGATCTGTGGATGTGTAGTTGTTGAGATCAATCTCAAACTGGCTCTTCGCGTTCGTGAGCTCGATGCGGTCCTGAGGACGCTTCGGGCCAGCAATCGAAGGAACGACAGTCGCAAGATCAAGCTCGAGGTATTCGCTGTAGTTCGGCTCAACACTCGGGTCATGCCAGAGCGACTGAAGCTTGGCATATGCCTCAACAAGCGCAACCTGCTCATCGCTGCGGCCGGTCAGACGCAGGTAGTCGAGAGTAACGTCGTCAACCGGGAACATCGCCGCCGTCGAACCGAACTCGGGGCTCATGTTTCCGATAGTGGCGCGGTTAGCGAGCGGCACAGCGCCGACACCCTCACCGTAGAACTCAACGAATTTGCCAACAACGCCGTGTTGGCGCAGCATTTGCGTAATCGTCAGCACAACGTCGGTAGCGGTTACACCAGCAGGGATCGAGCCATTGAGCTTGAATCCAACAACTTTGGGGATGAGCATCGAGACGGGCTGGCCGAGCATCGCTGCTTCGGCTTCAATACCACCGACGCCCCAGCCGAGAACGCCGAGACCGTTGACCATCGTGGTGTGCGAATCGGTTCCAACGAGAGTGTCGGGGAAGGCGCGGGTTTTGCCGTCAACTTCGCGCGTGTACGTCACACGAGCAAGGTGCTCGATGTTCACCTGATGCACGATTCCCGTTCCGGGAGGAACAACCTTGAAGTCGTCGAACGCAGTCTGGCCCCAGCGCAAGAACTGGTAGCGCTCGCCGTTGCGTTGATATTCGAGTTCGACGTTACGCTCGAGGGCGTTCTCGGAACCGAAAAGGTCTGCAATGACCGAGTGATCAATCACGAGCTCTGCCGGAGCGAGCGGATTGATCTTCGTCGGGTCTCCCCCGAGTTCAGCAACGGCCTCACGCATCGTGGCGAGGTCAACGATGCAGGGAACGCCGGTGAAGTCCTGCATAACAACACGGGCCGGGGTGAACTGAATCTCGGTGTCAGGGTCTGCGCTGGGCACCCACGATCCGAGGGACTGGATTTGCGACTTCGTGACGTTCTTTCCGTCTTCGGTACGCAACAGGTTCTCGAGCAGAACCTTAAGGCTGAACGGTAGCTTTTCGTATCCCGCTACCTTGTCGATGCGGAACACTTCATAGTCGGACGAACCGACCGTGAGGGTATCTTTCGACCCAAAACTATTGACTGTCGACACTGTCATCTCCCTTGCTACGGTTCTTCAATCCTTGCGCGGAGCGTGCGCTGCAATCCAGCAAGGCAAGCCTAAGACTGAATCACAGAAACTGCGCTGCGACTTTCGTCAAAAGTATCTTGACGTCGAGATAAATATACACCATCCGGTTTTAGCTAGAGCGACGCCACGGCGACGAATTCGAACTAGACGGATGCCGTTCGACCATAAGCGGTGCGCATGAGCAGCCAGGTAACCCAGAGCACTCCCGCGTACAGCGGCACACCCAGCAGCAGCTTGACGGTAGCGAGAGCTTGAGTGGCTTCGGCGAAGTACAGGGGCAGTTCCACTCCGAGCCTGAGAGCGAAGAGCCCAGCCCACAGGACCGTGGCGATGAGCGCCACACGGAACTTCGCTCTATCCTCACGCCAGTCAGCCGCAGTAGGGACCAACAGCGTCGCGATAAGGCCGACGAGCGGTCGACGCGCGATCACGCTCACCACGATGGCGATCAGGAACAGACCATTAATGACAAACCCCAGCAGAAAATTGTCCTCGGCGCGGCCCGTGAAAAGTGCGAGCCCCGCCGAGAGGCCCACGCCAAGAACCCCCACTAATGCTGAAGAAACAGGAGTACGCGAGACGAGTCGCACCACGACGAATGCTAGCGCCACGACAACCGGCGCCACGACAGAGGCCACTAGCTGTTGTGTGATTGTAAAGATGACCAAGAATGCGAGCCCTGGAAGGATGGACTCCACCAAGCCCCTGATGCCACCCATGGCAGCGAGCAAGGCTCCCGTGGTCGGCGCCTCACCCGGGGCTACCTGCCCTACTGCCGAACGGCGAGCCGCCGCCGCTAGCGCTTCACGAACGCTGGGATCACCGCCGCTGTCTCCCGGAACTGGCTGCCCCTCGTGCTCGTCTTCAGAACTCACGCGTTAGCTTCTTTGTCACCGGTCGCGGGCATGTGCAGCGGGATAAGATCGCGAGGCGGCATCGGAGTACTGCCGCGAACCACAACGATGGAGCGGAATAGATCTTCAATCTTGGCCGCGGCCTCCGCGTCCTTCAGCGCTTCGCCTGCTATTACGCCACGGAGGAACCAACGTGGCCCGTCAACTCCGACGAAACGAGCAATGCGCTTCTCCCCTGGCTTGCCTGCTACGGGGATTTCAGCGAAGACTTCTGGTCCGAACGGCCCATCGGAAACCTTCGTAGTTCCACCTTGCGTGTGCACCTGATCGATAATTTGTTGGCGAATCTCGTGCCACAACCCGCTTGAGCGCGGAGCCGCGAATGGTTGGATCTGGAGAGTCGAACCCGAGTAATCGAGCCCAACAGCGACAACGCGTTTGCTCGCTTCTTCAACCTCAAGCCGAAGATGGAGGTCCTGTCGCGGAAGAATCTTGACCCCGCCCAAGTCAACATAAGGCCGAACAGCGTTAGCTTCGCTCTCGTCAAGAGGTCCGACCGTGGCACGATTCTCGGGTGCCGACTTCGGCTGTTCCTGTGGCTGGTCAGTTTCAGTAGTGTCGCTCACGAAGTGGCTCCTTGTTGTGTTGAATCTGCGCGGATTCCGGTCGAGCCAAAGCCCGACTCACCGCGATGGCTTCCAGGAAGAGTCGAAACGGGTATGAATCGAGCTCGGGAAACTGGCATAACGATCAATTGCGCGATTCTATCGCCCGCTTCGATCTCGAAAGTGGACGAAGAATCAGTGTTGAGCAACGTAACTCTTATTTCGCCCCGGTAGCCGGCATCCACTGTTCCCGGACTGTTGACTACCGTGATGCCGTGCCGTGCCGCGAGGCCGCTGCGCGGAACGACAAAGGCCACATAGCCGTCAGGTAAGGCGATCGAAACTCCAGTAGCAACGGTCTCACGTGCTCCGGGCTGAAGCGAGTAGCGCGCGGCGGAATACAGATCTGCCCCGGCATCCCCCGGATGCGCATAGGTGGGTGTCTGGCCGGAGGAAATGAGCACCTCTACGTTGTCAATCACGAGTCGAGGCTAGTGCAGAACGGCCCACTCCTCGAAACGTGCGCAACAAAATCAGTGTGTAATGGATGCGTGACTTACTACCGTGAACGCTTATGGCCCGCAGCTTGGCTCTACATCGCATCCGCACTCATCATTCCCGCGAGCATTTTGGTCTTCATGCCCATCAACATCACTGTGGGGTATATAACCGCGGCCGTGCTCTATGCGTCGATTATTGGATTCTTGCTCTGGTCGGCACCGACGATCACTATCGATGCGGAAGAACTTCGTGCAGGCAATGCTCGACTTCCGATCGAGATCATCGGGGAGGTAGAGACTTTTCACGACGCTGAAGCCACTCTTGAACGCGGTCAGCGCCTAGATGCGCGGGCGTGGCTGATGATCCGCGGATGGATCTCTCCCGTAGTGCGCCTCGAAGTGCTCGATGAGAGCGACCCGACACCGTATTGGTTGTTGTCGAGTCGCACTCCCGAACTGGTTGTCGAAGCTATCGCAGAAGTTAAGCTGCGCACTCCAAACAAATAGCGCCGAGCTTGGTGGTGTGGTCTACCTGCGAGCGGTGCTTCACAAGGAAGCAGCTCACGCAAGTGAATTCGTCAGCCTGAGGCGGCAGAACAACCACATCGAGGTCAAGGTCAGAGAGGTCAGCGCCGGCAAGCTCAAAGTTCGCCGGGTTGTCTGAATCCTCAACATCAACCGAGCCCGACATTTTGTCAGGAACACGCTCTTTAAGAGCCTCGATCGACTCGGAGTCGTCGTCGGTCTTACGAGGTGCGTCGTAGTCGGTGGCCATGCCCATCCACTTCTTTTTTACGTTGAATCACCGGAATCGGCGGGCACAGTTTGCATGAAAGCGAACCGAATTGCAAACCGCCGAAACTGCAACTCTGTGCAGCGCCTGAGACAACTGTCTGCGGAGGCGTGTTATTCCCATATAAACCGCCTATTGCGTGCGACCCTAAAGGGTAATCGTGAGGGCTGGAGAAGTTCACTATGGAAGACCTTCGGGTAATCGAAGTACAAGACGGTGCGCTGATCGTGTCGAGTGGTGACGGGACTCGATACCGTCTCGCCGTTGATAGCGTTCTGCAGTCACGACTGCGTCAGAGCCGTGCGCTGTCAGGAACAGGCCCGAAGCTCGCCCCTCGAGAGATTCAGGCCCACATCCGTGCCGGAATGTCTGCTCAGGAAGTCGCAACACTTACCGGCGCCGACCTTGAGTACATCGAACGTTTCGAGGGGCCGGTAGTAGCCGAGCGCGAATTTGTGGTCACATCCGCCCTCGCCGTGCCCGTGCACGTCGCTGGCGAAACAGACTCCCTCACGTCAAGCCGCACCTTCGGGTCTGCTATTCGGGAACGCTTGGCCGATATGAACGCGGCTGACGAGCGCTGGGCTAGCTGGAAAGATCCTGAGTCGGGATGGATAGTAAAGCTCTCGTTCAGCGCCAACACTATTGATCACGACGCGCGCTGGCAGTACGACCCCAAGCGCCAGTCGCTCTCGCCGCTCAACAACGAAGCCAAGACACTGTCGCAACAGGGCGAAGTAACGGGCGCACTGATCCCGCGCCTTCGTGCTGTTTCGCCAACAGAGGGAACTCCAGACGCCGCCCGCTTCGACAGCGGCGCGTTCGACATCGATGAGCTCGCCGACGAACCTGCTCCCATCCGCCCCGCAGAACTCCCCGTCATGCGAGACCGCAGCGCAGAAGCGGGAGTCGGAAACCAGACCGCCGACCTTCTTGACGCACTTCGTCGTCGTCGTGGCGAGCGCGAGCCCGCGAATTTCGACGCCGAAGAAGACGATTCCACTCCGAATGTCGGCTCTGAGCCGTCAATGCGTTTGCTCGACCCACCTGCCGCAGAAGAGCGACGGGATGCCCCAGCACCGCCTCACGCAACAGCGCCACAGCCCAGCGCCAAGTCGCGGCGTCGTCGCGTGGCCATGCCGAGCTGGGACGACATCGTATTCGGGACAAAACCCGATGACGACCCCGCCTAGATTCTCGCTACTGCAGATTCTTTGCGTGACGGCGTAAAGCATTGAGGTTATAAAGCGAAAGCACCGTAGCGGAGCAAAGGCACTCGAAGTTCTTCGTCAGACCAGGATCCGTGCTGGCCGATCATGTTCCGGCCCTTTTCGTTCGCGATACGCGAGTCGTAATACGCGACGCTCTTTCGTGCCGCCACGATGATGTCACCAATGCGATCAGTGACATCGGGAGACACTGCACCGAACCAGCCCGCTGCGATCGCTTCCTCGCGGCTAGTCACCCAGGCGCGGCTCGCTTCGCTTTCGCGCCATCGCTCAAGGACCTCCGCGCGCACTTCAATACTCACGCCAGTGTGAAAGTAGAGCTGTAGACATCGCGGCTCGCCTGCGACGTGCGCAATGCCTTCCAGCAATTCTGGCGCCGTATCGAAAAGTACGTGCGACTCGCGCGGGATGTCGATCATGCCGTGATCCGCGGTGACGAGAAGGCCTTGATCTGGCGCAAGTTGCGCGACTGCTGTGCTCAGAGCCGCATCGAGAGATTCGAGCGCATGAGTCCATTGCGGCGATTGCCAGCCATTGGCGTGACCCGCCATATCGAGTTCAGGCGCATAAACGTAAGTGAGCGACGGCTGATCGCTTGACTGACCGACCTCTACAGCCGCACGAATGCGTTCAGCAAGCGATCCCGCAACGACATAACGGGCACCCCGCAGAACGGCTCTCGTGAAACCAGAGTCCCGATATCGCGCAGCACCGACAGCGACCGCTCTGAATCCGCTCTCGGATGCTCGCTCGAAGACTGTGGGCATCCGTTGCCAGGTTGCAGGATCGGTAAGAGAGTCCCAGCCGGATAGTTGGTGCAGCACTCGATTGTTCACTGGGTCAAGAGCGCTATATCCGACCAAGCCGTGCTGGCCCGGTCGGGTACCGGTCGTGAGGCTGGCAATCGCCGCTGCCGTTGTCGTGGGAAAACCCGATTGAATTACAGCGGCTCTGGATAGCGCCGCGGCAAGGGTTCGAGCGTGCCCCGAGCGCGCTTTGAGATTATGCGCGCCAAGGCCATCTACAAGAAGCACGACGGCGTGCCGCACCGCAGGCAGGCTCAGGCGATTGTCCTCACCCGCGATTGCCTGGAGGGAACTTGACAACACATCGCTAAGGTTCACTGAGTCTGGGTTGAGCGCCGGTAACATTAGGTCTAATCCTATGGCTACTCCCACAAAACCCACCCCAGACTCCCCTGCCGGCGAACGCATCGAGGACATCGATGTCACGACCGAGATGCAGGGTTCGTTCTTGGAGTACGCGTACTCCGTGATCTATTCGCGTGCGCTCCCCGACGCACGCGACGGCCTCAAGCCGGTGCAACGACGCATTCTGTACCAGATGAGCGAAATGGGACTGCGGCCAGAAAAGGGCCACGTCAAGTCTTCTCGCGTTGTGGGTGACGTCATGGGCAAATTGCATCCCCACGGCGACGCATCTATTTATGACGCGATGGTGCGTCTCACTCAGAGCTTCATTCTGCGAGTGCCACTCATTGACGGTCACGGAAACTTTGGTTCGCTAGACGACGGCCCCGCCGCTCCGCGGTACACCGAAGCCCGTTTGCAGGCATCAGCGATCGCCATGACCGACGACCTCGACGAAGACGTTGTCGATTTCGTACCCAACTACGACAATTCGACTACACAGCCTGAGGTATTGCCTGCGGCATTCCCCAACCTCTTGGTCAATGGTGCGAGCGGTATCGCCGTGGGAATGGCCACGAACATGGCGCCCCATAATCTCGTCGAGGTCGTGGGCGCGGCGCAACACTTGCTCTCACACCCAGAGGCTTCTCTCGAAGAGCTTATGCAGTTTGTCCCTGGTCCCGACCTTCCCACGGGAGGTACCATCATCGGCCTCAGTGGAGTGAAAGACGCTTACGCGAATGGCCGCGGCGCATTCAAGACTCGCGCGAAGGTCTCTGTCGAGTCGATCACAGCGCGCAAAATGGGTCTCGTCGTCACCGAACTTCCTTACCTTGTTGGACCCGAGCGTGTTATTGAGAAGATCAAAGACGGAGTCAACAACAAGAAGATCGTCGGCATATCTGATGTCACCGATCTCACCGACCGCAATCACGGCCTTCGGCTCGTGATCGGCATCAAGACAGGCTTTAGTCCGGATGCTGTTCTCGACCAGCTTTACCGGCTCACTCCGCTTGAAGACAACTTCAGCATCAATGCTGTGACGCTTGTTGACGGGCGCCCTCAAACTCTCGGCCTTAAAGCGCTACTCGAGGTATTTCTCAAGCACCGCCTTCAAGTCGTTACGCGACGCAGCAAGTACCGCCTCGCCCGCCACCTCGAACGACTACACCTCGTTGAAGGATTGCTCATCGCGATCGTTGACATCGATGAGGTCATTCAGGTTATTCGCCAGAGCGACGACAGCGATCAGGCTCGCACCCGACTGCGGGATGTCTTCGATCTCAGTGAACTGCAGGCCGAGTACATCCTCGAACTGCGGCTACGCCGCCTCACGAAGTTCAGCCGCATCGAGCTCGAAGCCGAGGCAGAAAAGCTGCGGACAGAAATCGCTCGTCTCGAGGCGCTGCTATCCGACGAGACCCTCATTCGTGCCCTCGTATCTGACGAACTCGACACAGTCGCAGAGAAGTTTGGCAACCCGCGACGGACTCTTCTCACCGAGGCGCCTGCCTCCATCGCCACGACGTCACGCGCAGCCGCGCGCAAGAACCAGGCTGTGCTTGAGATCGCTGATGAGCCGTGCATCGTGCTTCTATCAACGACTGGTCAGATCATTCGAGTGGGCATCAGCGAAGGCGACACCGTGTTAGCTGCATCGCGACGCTCCAAGCACGACGCGATCCGTTCGCGGGTGACAACGACGACGCGCACCGAGATCGGAGCCGTCACGAACCGTGGCCGACTGATTCGCTTTACTGCAGTCGATCTGCCGAACGTACCGACTAGTTCAGTGCAACTGGGTGCGGGCGCAAAGATCAGCGAGTACCTCACGCTCGAAAAGAAGGAACGCGTTCTCGCTATCGTTTCGCTCGACAGCGACGAACCGATCGCTCTCGGAACTCGCCAGGGCATCGTTAAACGCGTCTCACCCGGCGTATGGGCTTCTAAACCTGAATTCGAGATCATCTCCCTCAAAGCGGGAGACGAACTCGTTGGTGCGGCGCACAGCACCGATGATGATGAACTGACTTTCGTGACATCCGATACTCAACTTCTGCACTTTGCCGCCTCCTCGGTGCGCCCACAGGGTCTGAGCGCGGGTGGCATGGCTGGCATCAGAGTGAGTCCTGGCGCGGAAGTAATCTTCTTCGATGCCGTAAAGCCTGACCTCGAGAACGTCGCAGTCACGATCTCGGGCTCAAGCGTCACCATCCCGGGCACGGACCCGGGGCGTGTGAAGCTCAGCGAGTTCTCTCAATTCCCGGCTAAGGGTCGCGGAACCGGCGGGGTTCGCGCTCACTCGCTGCTCAAGGGTGAAGACGTACTCACGCTCGCTTGGGTCGGTCGAGTTCCCGCAACGGCAGTCGGCCCTGATGGTGCGGTGCGCCAGCTCCCCACCGAACGATCGAAACGCGATGGCTCTGGAACTCTCCTCGACAGCGTTATCGGTTCACTAGGCACGACGCCCTAACACGACCCCCAGAGGCCTACTGGCTTAAACGCGAGAGGCCGTTGCCTGAAAATTCAGGCAACGGCCTCTCGCGTTTAGCGATCGATACATGCTTAGCTTTCGGTACCGATAAAGCAGTCTTTCAGAACAAGATGCTGGTTCACACCCGATCAGCTAGACGTCGATTCGATCGCGATCAAGTCCCTGACCTTGGATAATGAACTCCTTGCGCGGAGCGACCTCATTGCCCATGAGTAACTCAAAAACGGTTCCGGCATTCTCAGCATCGGCGATGTTGACGCGGCGAAGAACCCGGTTATTGCGGTCCATTGTGGTGGTCGCCAATTGATCGGCATCCATTTCGCCGAGTCCCTTGTAGCGCTGAATGGGATCTTGATAGCGCTTGCCTGACTTCTTTAGACCCGCAAGAACACCATTGAGCTCTTTTTCTGAGTAGGTGTAAATGGTTTCGTTCGGCTTCGAACCGGGATTGATCACGACCACTCGGTGCAATGGTGGAACAGCAGCGTACACGCGGCCGTCACGAATCATGTCCGGCATGTAGCGGAAGAAGAGAGTCAATAAAAGTGTCCGGATGTGGGCGCCATCAACATCGGCATCGGCCATGATGATTACTTTGCCGTAACGCGCTGTCGATAGATCAAAGCTCCGCCCTGACCCTGCGCCGATGACCTGAATGATCGAGGCGCACTCCGCGTTGGAGAGCATGTCGCTAATCGAGGCCTTTTGCACGTTGAGAATCTTGCCTCGAATGGGCAGCAGAGCCTGATACTCGCTGTCTCGACCGAGCTTTGCAGTGCCCAGCGCTGAGTCGCCCTCCACGATGAAAAGTTCACTGTTTGCGACATCGTTAGAGCGACAGTCGACAAGCTTCGCAGGGAGACTTGAGCTCTCGAGAGCATTTTTGCGTCGTTGAGTTTCCTTGTGTGCTCGGGCTGAGATTCGCGACTTCATTTCGGCAACAACTTTGTCGAGCACGAGAGCTGCTTGCGACTTGTCATCCCGCTTCGTCGAGGTGAATCGCTCAGAGAGCGCCGCCGCCACAACCTTCGCGACGATTGCTCTGACGGCGGGGGTGCCCAAAATCTCTTTTGTTTGGCCCTCGAATTGTGGCTCAGGCAGTCGCACGGTCAATACGACTGTTAGCCCTGCAAGAACGTCGTCTTTGTCGAGTTTGTCATTGCCGAGCTTCAAGCGCCGAGAGTTCTTCTCCGTCTCGGCCCGCAGAAACTTGAGCAAACTCTGTTCGAACCCCGCGAGGTGCGTTCCTCCCTTAGGAGTCGCGATGATATTCACGAAGCTCTTAATAACGGTGTCGTACCCTGTGCCCCAGCGCAGGGCAACATCGACTACACAATCGCGCGACACTTCGGTCGAGACCATGTGCCCGTTGTCCTGCAAAACAGGAACGCTCTCGGTGAAGCCACCGGAACCCGTGAGACGCCAGATATCGGTGATGGGCGGGTCAACTGCTAGATGCTCAACAAACTCAGAAATTCCGCCCTCGAACAAGAAGGATTCATGGCGCGGCTCGTCACCGCGCTCATCCGACACATTCAGAGTGAGGTTCGGAACCAAAAATGCAGTCTGGCGGAGGCGATCAATTAATCCATCGGACTGAAAGGTTGCGCCCTTGGTGAAGATCTGGCGATCGGACCAGTAGCGCACCCGCGTGCCCGTGCGCCCCTTGGGCACTTTGCCGATTACTCGAAGTTCACTTCCTGATACGAACGGAGTGAATGGTGCATCCGGCGTCGGTTCACCGGAATCAGCAAAAGTGCCAGGCTCACCTCGGTGGAACGACATCGCATAAGTTTTTCCGTCACGATCCACCTCGACATCAAGCCGCTCCGACAGCGCATTGACTACTGAGGCACCAACTCCATGAAGGCCACCGGACGCAGCATACGAACCCGAGCCGAACTTTCCGCCAGCATGCAATTTTGTAAAGACAACCTCAACGCCGGTGAGCCCGGTCTTCGGCTCCACATCAACGGGGATGCCACGTGCGCGGTCACGCACCTCGACACTTTCGTCTGCGTGCAGAATTACACTGATCTCCGAACCGTGTCCGTCGAGAGCCTCGTCAACCGAATTATCGATTATCTCCCACAGGCAATGCATGAGCCCACGAGAGTCAGTCGACCCGATATACATGCCAGGGCGCTTACGAACGGCTTCGAGCCCCTCGAGTACGGATAAGTGACGGGCTGAATAGTCAGAGCTCGCCATAGTAATCTCCTAGGGTTTGACGACGGGAGGCCTCATTCAAGACTACGTTCTCCTCATGACATTAGCGCTCACCGACACCCACCGAGGCACGCAGGAGCTCCCGGTTGGCCTTCGATACGCGCTGAGCGAAATGCCCATAATGTAGGAAGAATCTTCAGGCACGCGTGCTTGTATAGGCGTACGGAATAACAACCGCAAGCAAGAAGGAGTAGGCCATGTCGAACATTGCAACAGAAGACACCCCAGTCGATGAGATGGACTACACCCTCACGGCGATTGATCGCTGTGACAGTTGTGGCGCGCAGGCATACATCCGCGCGACGCTCGCCAGTGGCGACCTCCTCTTCTGCGCCCACCACGGCGCAAAATTCAAAGACAAGCTGTTCCCCACCGCGCTCAACTGGCACGACGAGTCCAGCCGTCTAACCGCATAGGGCGTCGCCTAACATCAGCAGATAGTTAGCTCGCCGCCGACACGTGTGTCGGTGTGACCTTCGTAGGAGAACTGTGAAGCGCATCCGGCACTACGTGTCGCGTCTTGTCTCGCTCGACGTTAAAAACATGATCGCTGTAGCTCGGGCGATCAGCTCCCGTAGCCGAACTCCCGTGTTCTTCGTTCTGATCGACATGGTGTGGTGTTCACTCGTATATCAAGCGGGATACCTCGACTACGAAGAGTTCGAGTTCAACGTTCTCAGCCGCACCGAACGCCGCACCTGGATCACTAGCGGCAACGCCAATTCCATCGTCGTGAAGTACAACCAACGCGAATTTCGCGAACGTTTTTACGACAAGCCAACGTTCAACAAGACTTTCGATCAGTGGCTTGGGCGCGCTTGGCTGGACCTCCGAACCGCCACCGAGGCGGAATTTGCCGAGTTTGTCTCGCACCACGATCCGATCATGGTCAAGGTTGTTGACAGCATGAGTGGTGCGGGAATCGAAAAACACTCTGGGGATGCGCTTACCGATGCTCACTCGCTCTATCGGGAACTTATGGAGAAGCGACAGTTCTTGGTGGAGGCTTTTATCCAGCAGCATCCAGGGATGTCTTCACTTTGCCCCACGAGCGTCAATTCCCTTCGCATGATCACTTTCTTCGACGGTGACGAAGTCCACGTCATGGAAGCAGTGCTGCGAATGGGAAACGGTGCGGAGGTCGATAATTATGGCCGCGGCGGAATGTATACCGTTCTCGATGAGAAGACCGGAATTGCGCACTACGGTGCATTCGACAAGTACGCGAACACGTTTACGGAGCATCCGCAGACTGGAACGCCCATCGTCGGTTTCCAAGTACCGCTTTACGATGAAGTCCTCGCAACGCTTGACACGGTGGGGCGTGTGATTCCCGAAATTCCTTATGTGGGCTGGGACATCGCCATCTCGACCACCGGGCCCGCCATCATCGAGGGAAATTACAACACCGGTGTTTTTCAGATGAAGCCAAGCCTCACCGGAATAAAGACCGGTTTGCTCCCCCGGTTTCGCGAAGTAATCGACTTCTAAAGCACATCTATAGAACACTCACGTCGATTGGCGAGATTCACCCCACGAAGTAGTGCGCAGAGAATTGCTGAAAGTGCCAATTACGGCGCGTGCTAAGCGCCCCGGATGATGCCCAACGGAGTGCTCTGATGGTCCTGCCCCAGAGGGTTGTCCTTCAGCACCTTGAGAACGAGCTCGTTCGTGGCCTTGTTGGTCGTTGAACCGAGAATATTTCCGCCGAAGTCGTTGATGTCCACAACGAGAACGTGGATATCGCGCCCCAGGGCTGCCGCAATATCAGCGGCAACTCCATCTGGGCGAGCTGGACCGAGCACGACATGCGAATCGTATGGCGGAATCGTGTTCTTAGTCGGGCCATCGATCGCTCGAGCCTTCGGACCAGCGATGCGATAAAAGTCACCACGACGACCGATGAGCTTCGTCACCGCGGCAACAGCCGCAGCGAACAGAATTCGCGGAGTACCGCATTCACGTAGGGCCATCTCCATTGTCTCCGGCATGCCGAGACCGATCCCGTGCGACGTCTTCGTGACATATTTCGACAAGAATGTGGCTAGCTTGCGGGGCTGAATTTCCGAAATTGGGTAGGCGCGGCCCTGCGTGATTCCGACGATCTTCTCCGTGACAAAGAGCAAATCTCCGTCACGAACTAAATCGCTCGCATACTCCGACACAACCTGAACAATGTCATCCTCACGAACGACCAGTCGCGTCTTGATCGGTAGCCGTTCGTAAACAGCGCCATCAACGTCAACAGTGAGACTTTTACCAGCGTTCGCTTCAGCACCCATTGTCGACCTATTCGAGGTAATCGCGCAGTGACTGCGAGCGTGACGGATGACGCAGCTTGGCCATCGTCTTAGATTCAATCTGTCGGATACGTTCGCGAGTCACTCCGAACGTGTCACCGATCTGGTCAAGTGTCTTCGGCATTCCGTCGCCAAGACCGAAACGCATGCGGATAACGCCGGCTTCACGCTCGGATAGCGAGTCAAGCAAGCTCTCCAATTGCTTCTGCAGCATCGTGAATCCCACTGCGTCTGCAGGAACAACCGCTTCGGTATCTTCGATCAGGTCACCGAACTCGCTATCGCCGTCTTCACCGAGCGGAGTATGCAGAGAAATAGGTTCGCGACCGTACTTCTGAACTTCTACGACCTTCTCAGGCGTCATGTCCAATTCGCGCGATAGTTCTTCAGGAGTAGGCTCGCGACCGAGATCCTGAAGCATCTGACGCTGAACACGAGCGAGTTTGTTGATCACTTCAACCATGTGCACAGGAATACGAATCGTACGGGCCTGGTCTGCCATTGCACGCGTAATTGCCTGACGGATCCACCACGTCGCATACGTCGAGAACTTGAAGCCCTTCGTATAGTCGAACTTTTCGACGGCACGAATGAGACCTAGGTTTCCCTCTTGGATGAGGTCAAGGAATTGCATTCCGCGGCCGGTGTAACGCTTTGCAAGTGACACGACAAGGCGCAGGTTTGCGCCGAGCAAGTGACTCTTAGCCCGCTGGCCGTCCTTCGCCACCCACTGCAGCTCGCGACCGAGCGTCGAGCGCACTTCGCCGGGAGCCATCTGGGAAAGCTTGTCTTCTGCGAAAAGTCCCGCTTCGATGCGCATCGCCAGCTCGACTTCTTGAGCGGCATTGAGCAGGGCCACCTTACCGATTTGCTTCAGGTAGTCCTTGACAGGATCCGCGGTTGCACCAGTGATTGCGGCGGAATACACGGGAACGTCATCGTCGTCATCGACCAAGGAAAGAACGAGGGCGCCCGTGGGCAAAGATTCGTCTTTGCCCGTCGACTTCTCATCTTGCTCGTCTTCGGGCTTGGCTTCTTCACCATCTGCTTCGACGATCTCGACAGCATCAGCGGCAGCCTTTTTGGCTCGAGTCGCAGGCTTCTTCGCAGCGGGCTTCTTGGCAGCGGGCTTCTTGGCAGCAGACGCAGCAGCGGTCGACTTCGTTGTCGTCGCTTTCTTCGCGGCTGTCTTTGTCGTAGCGGTCTCCACGCCTTCGGCGTCACTAACCACATCGTCGACTGCGTCGGCAGCTTTAGTGCGCGCTCCAGATTGAGTGGCCGCCTTTGCGGGGGCCTTCTTTGGTGCGGATGCGGTCTCCGCAGTCTTAGTTCGGGTCGCCATGTGAACACCTTTCCGAGGTTTTCGGGCAGTACTAAGACCCATGTCAAGTCTCCGACTATTTCACAGCAACGCGAAACAGAACCAGAAACAAAACCGGGTCTTATTCCTATTATGCCACGCTTTTCTGATGCTCCGCACCATTACTCACTGCCAACAACACCTGCACCGTGAGCTCACAGCGATAGTGAGCGCGCTGTGCTTCAATCAGCTGGTCTACAACGGAGAACGTGGCGACCCATCATCGTCACCCGCGCGACGGATGGCCAAGAACTTTTGCAATTCAGCGGCAATCTCATCCGCAGACGGCAGTTCTCCATCTTCGTCTGTCAATGGAGACCTCATTGGATTCTCTTGCATGTAATCGTCGTGGCGTTCTTCAAGTGTTCCCACTAATTTCGCAAGCTCTTGATTGCTTTCGACCTGACTATCGATCTTGGCCACGAACTCTCGACCATCTTCACGGAGGCGATCGGTGGGGAAGATAAGGCCAGTTGCGGCGCTCACGCTCTCCAAAGCGGTCACTGCAGCTGTCGGCCACTCCGTGTCCGCCAGATAGTGCGGGATCAAGAGCACAAAACCTGCTGTCGGATGCCCTAGCTCCTGCAAGCGGTATTCAATCAAGTGCATTGCGTTGGCGGGAACTTGAGTGTGAGGCTTCCAGACCGACATCGAGTCGATGAGCTCAGCGCGATTGCCGCTCACGGTGACGCCAATGCTCCGCGTGTGCGGAACGGGCATGGGGATAGCGTGAACCCACGTTGTCGACTTCACATCAAGCTTGGATACCAACCGCAACACCGCTGCGGAGAAACGCTCCCATTGGAAGTCGGGCTCGTAGCCAGTCAAGAGAAGAAAGGGTTGACCCAACTCGTCTTTGGCCAGATACAACTCCAGCTTCGCCGGGCGGTAATCGCTCAAGTGATCTTGGTCAAAATAGATTGTGGGACGGCGTGCTCGATAATCGAGCAAAGCATCATTGTCGAAGGATGCAACAACCGTACGTTCGAGAGTGTCTAGCAAATACTGACTGAACTGGCTAACAGCGCCACCGGCGTCCGCAAAGCCAGTGAGACCGGCGACTAGAGGTAGACCGCGCGGGACACCCGCGACATCGGTGGCGATGTCATATAAACCGGCTGGATCTCGCATACTTCCACTCTAATCGTGGGCACGACTACATCCTTCGGAATCGCCCCCGCAGCGTCATGCTCCTAGCGAACACGCAATCGGATGCTGGCTATCATGAGGACATGACCGTTGCTACATTGCACTTGTCCACCTCGCCCGCTTCCGAACTCGACACCGATGTTCTCGTGATAGGGGTGGTGAAGACGGATTCAGGCCCAAAGCTTGTAGATACTTCACCTCAACTTGCCGAATTCGAGCAGTCGCTCGCGCTGATCGGCGCAACGGGTTCTGCCGACGAGCTTCACCGCATCCCCGCAACTGGAATCTCAGCACCAGCTGTCGCGTTCATTGGGCTGGGCGAGGCTTCGCGCACAACGGAAAGCCTTCGCTACGCCGCAGGCTCTGCCGCGCGCCAACTTCGCGGTGCCGAGCACATCGCGCTTGCGTTCGGGGTTCAGTCCGCGGAAGACACTCTTGCGGTTCTGGAAGGCGCCGCGATTGGCGCCTACTCTTATGACGCCTACCGCTCCACGCCCACGGACGCCGCTAAGCGGATCGCGAACAGCATCACCGTTCTCAGTCCCGTGGAAGACGTTGCACTAGTCGAGCGCGCTGCGATCATCGCTCATGCCACACACGTGACCCGAGATCTTGTCAATGAGGCCCCTCGCGAGCTCTACCCCGCCACTTTCGCTGACCGCGCCAGCGAACTCGCTGACCTTGACAATATTGAGGTGGAAATCTTTGCCGAGAAAGAACTGCAGGACGGCGGTTTTGGCGGAATTCTCGGCGTTGGTCAGGGCTCAACGCGGGGTCCGCGCTTGGTCAAGGTCAGCTACACGCCTGCTAATGCAACCAAGCACCTTGCCCTAGTCGGAAAGGGAATCACTTTCGACTCGGGAGGGCTTTCGCTCAAACCCGGTCTTTCTATGATCGGAATGAAATTCGACATGAGTGGCGCTGCCACCGTAATGGCAGTCGTGGAAGCCTGCGCAAAGCTCGGCACCAACGTTCGACTGACGGCGTGGCTCTGCCTGGCCGAGAACATGCCCTCGGGAAGTGCCATTCGCCCCAACGATGTATTGACAATTCGTGGAGGAAAGACCGTCGAAGTTCTCAATACCGACGCTGAAGGCCGACTTGTCATGGCTGACGGCCTCGTCGCCGCGAGTGAAGAGAACCCCGACGCTATCGTCGACATTGCGACTCTGACTGGAGCTGCCGTAGTAGCGCTCGGCAACCGCTACGCCGGCGCAATGGGTGACAAGAACCTCGTGAATCAGGTTGTCGCCGTGGCTGATCGAGTCGGCGAGCCATTCTGGCCGATGCCGATAAGCCCCGAGCTTCGACCTCTACTTGCCTCGGACATTGCGGATATCGCGAATATCAAGCCGGGCAACACCGCGGGTGGCATGCTCATCGCGGCCGCGTTCCTCAAGGATTTCGTCGGCAAACGTCACGACAGCGCCGAAACGATCCCCTGGGCCCACATCGACATCGCAGGGCCGTCCGATAATCGCGGTGGTGGATGGGGTTACGTCGGCAAGGGCGCAACGGGAATCGGTGTGCGAACACTCATTGAACTGGCCGAGGAATTTTCCCGTCCGTAGTAAGGTTTTTAAACGCGGGTTCTTTCCGCACCATCCGGTCGCACGGATTACACACTATGCGTTCCGGCGAACAAATTCCTTACAGAGGAGCTGCTGTATTGGCTGAGCACAATTTTGACCTTGTCGTTCTAGGTGGAGGAAGTGGTGGCTACGCAGCAGCGTTGCGCGCCGCGGAACTCGGTATGACGGTTGGCTTGATCGAGAAGAACAAGCTCGGAGGCACCTGCCTCCACGTGGGTTGCATCCCGACTAAGGCGCTCCTGCACTCGGCAGAGGTCGCTGACGTCACACGAGAGTCAGCAAAATACGGAGTCACCGCCACCCTCGACGGAATCGATATCGCCGGCGTTACCAAGTACCGCCAAGACATTGTCGCGAGCAAGTACAAGGGGCTTCAGGGCCTCGTGAAGATGCGCGGCATCAACGTCATCGAGGGCGAAGGCAAGCTCGTTGCTCCGAACACCGTTCAGGTGGGCGAAGACACGATTGTGGGAAAGAACGTCATTCTGGCGACTGGTTCCTACTCACGCAGCCTCCCCGGCCTTGAAATCGGCGGCCGCGTCATCACTTCTGAGCAGGCGCTTGAACTCGACTTCGTTCCTAAGAAGGTAGCGGTGTTGGGCGGCGGCGTTATCGGCGTCGAATTCTCTAGCGTCTGGAAGAGCTGGGGCACCGATGTCACGATCATCGAAGGTCTCCCCCACCTTGTACCCGCCGAAGACGAATCCGTCAGCAAGCAGTTCGAGCGTGCGTTCCGCCGCCGTGGCATCAATTTCCACACTGGCGTTCGTTTCAAGAGCGTCGAGCAGAATGATGATGGAGTCGTCGTCACGCTCGAGAACGGCGAAACCATTGAAGCGGAGCTCTTGCTCGTCGCTGTAGGACGCGGTCCGTCAACGGCTGGACTCGGGTTCGAAGAAGTAGGCATCGAAATGGATCGCGGCTTCGTTCTGACCAACGAACGCCTCGCGACAAACGTTCCCGGTGTTTACGCGGTTGGCGACATCGTTCCTGGACTGCAACTTGCTCACCGCGGATTCCAACAGGGAATCTTCGTCGTGGAAGAAATCGCGGGCCTCAAGCCCATCGTGATCAACGACCTCCACATCCCCAAGGTGACCTACAGCGATCCAGAGGTTGCGTCGATTGGTCTCAGCGAGGCAAAGGCGATCGAAGAGCACGGTGCTGAGAACATCAAGGCGTACGACTACAACCTCGGTGGAAATGGCAAGAGCGCCATCATCGGAACCGCAGGTTCAATCAAGGTTGTTCGCGTCGTTGACGGCCCCGTCATCGGAGTTCACATGATCGGCGCGCGCGTTGGCGAACTGATCGGCGAAGCGCAGCTCATTGTCAACTGGGAAGCACATCCCGAAGACATTACCCCGCTGCTGCACGCGCACCCCACCCAAAATGAAGCCCTTGGCGAGGCATTCCTCGCCTTGGCAGGCAAGCCGCTACACGCGGTCTAGGCTCCGCCTCAACCACGGAACTAAGCTATTGATGACAAGCATCACAAAGGAGCAGTACTGATGAGCGAATCCGTTAACCTTCCGGCACTCGGCGAGAGTGTCACCGAGGGCACGGTGACCCGCTGGCTGAAGCAAGTCGGCGAGCGTGTAGAGGTTGACGAGCCCCTGCTCGAGGTCTCCACTGACAAAGTCGACACGGAGATTCCTTCTCCCGTAGCCGGAGTCATCGAAGAGATCTTGGTCGCCGAAGACGAGACAGTTGAAGTGGGCACCGCGCTCGTAAAGATCGGTGACGGTTCGGGCGGCGGAGACGCTCCCGCATCAGAGGAGCCTGCGGAATCAGAGCCTGCCGAATCTGCACCAGCAGAGTCGGAGCCTGCCCAAGACGAAACAGCAGCACCGGCATCAGAAGCGCCTGCGGAAGCGGCCCCTCAGACTACAGAGAAGGCTCCTGCGGCTGAAGAGCCTGCGTCCACCGAGCAGGAAGAAGCGCCTGCCGCAGCCGAAGAGGCTCCTCCAGCTCCTGCTGAGGAGCCCTCAGTCGAGGCGCCTGCTAAGGAGGAGACTCCCGCGTCTGCTCCGGCTGCTGAAGAGACTGCCGCTCCGTCAGCTTCCGACGAGGCTGCTCCCGCAGCATCCGAAGACGACAGCGATGACTCGCAGGCTGGATACCTCACTCCTCTCGTGCGCAAGCTCGCGAACGAACGCGGCGTCGACCTCAGCACTATCACTGGCACTGGCGTTGGCGGCCGTATCCGCAAGCAGGACGTACTCGCCGCCAGCGAAAAGGCCACGAGCGAGGCACCGGCGGCGGAAACATCCGCAACGTCGTCAACCCCGCTTGAGGTTTCACCGCTGCGTGGTACGACCGTTCCGATGTCTCGCCTCCGCAAGGTAATTGCTGAGCGAGCGGTGCAGTCGATGCAGTCATCAGCTCAGCTCACGTCAGTCGTAGAGGTTGATGTCACCGCAGTCGCGAACTTCCGCAACTCGGTCAAGGATGAGTTCCTCGACAAGACGGGCACGAAGCTCTCGTTCTTGCCGTTCTTCGCATTGGCTGCAGCGGAAGCGCTAACCGCGCATCCGATCATCAACGCGACCATCGAGGACAACTCGATCGTGTACCCCGCGCAGGAGAACATCAGCATCGCCGTTGACACCGAACGTGGATTGCTCACGCCGGTGATTCGTGATGCTGCATCACTTGACATTGCGGGCCTCGCCGGCGAGATTGCAGATCTTGCCGCGCGCACGCGCGATAACAAGCTGACTCCGGATGAGCTGTCGGGCGGCACCTTCACGCTCACAAACACGGGTTCGCGCGGCGCACTTTTCGACACTCCAGTCGTATTCTTGCCTCAGTCAGCAATCCTTGGAACGGGCATCGTCACCAAGCGACCAGTAGTAATTAGTGACGCCAATGGGGACTCGATCGCAATCCGCTCGATGGTTTACTTGGCACTCAGCTACGATCACCGGATCGTAGACGGAGCAGATGCTGCAGGGTTCCTCGTGGACATGAAGAAGCGTCTCGAAGCTGGCGATTTCGCCGACAAGCTTGGCATCTAAATCACACCCGCATAATCAAGGGAGCGTGTAGCTCCTGATTCGCCAACCGGCCTCGCCCTTCACGAGAAGGAGCGAGGCCGGTTCGCTTAGACCTTCGTCGCCAAACCCAAACAGCACGCTGTCGCCCAGTCGTTGGAGTTGCTCTGCGGTGCTCGGGTCAAACATAGTGCCAGTGGAAGGCTCGTCACCCGCCAAGACCCGCTGGATGTAAGCCGAGTCTGCAGCGAAGGCGGGAGAATCAGGTGCAGCGACCACCTCGAGACAGACAATCGAGAGGTCGCGAATGCAACGCTCTCGTGTCTCCAACAGGATCAGCAGGGCCGCAAGAGGGTCGTTTGAGAGGTGCTCGCCCGCGGTACTCTCGTCTTGAACGGGGACACTATCGATATCGCCGCTTGTGCCGTCAGGAGATATCTCCTTGCCAGAGATCGTATAGGCCTCTTTGCCACTCTGGCGGCGCTCGCCATCGACTTCGTCAGTCACAGCGGAATCAAACCTCTCCCCTGCCCCGTCCGACGCCAGAACCGCTGTTGCTAAGGCCACGGACAGCAGTCCCGCTCCAGCAACGACCCACGTTCGTTTTCGGACAGGGCGACACCAATCCTGGATGACTCTCACGAGTCGTAGAGTGCTTCTCGTCGTCGCCTTGATGAGCACGCCGATTCGATCCTGAATCGCTGCAGGCAAAGCCAAGACGACTCCCCACTCGCTCGCAATACCGTCGCCGCCCGCGACCTCGGCAACGAAATACTCACGAGGGTGAGGAGGCGAAGGACTCCCCTCAACTGCGGGGTCAAGGCTGAGCCGGACTGGCTCCGGTGCTCCCAATGCAAACAGTTGACTCTCGCACTGAAGCGCCCAGTCGTCGGTCGCGATGTGGCGGGGATCGGCGAGCCATCGCACGAGCTCGGCTACAAGGCGTTCGCTGTCTCGATCCGGAGCGATCATGGACAATACCCCACTAGCCAGCAGAGCGAACTGCGAACGATCCTCTTGAAACGCCGTTACCTCTTGCAGCTCAAGCGGTGTCGGCAGCACATCGAACGCCCGAGCTTGTTGCCATTCCGCGAAGAATGGCCGACCTGATGAGTCAAAATGGACCGCATCCACCGTAATGGAACCCATTGCGACGCCAGCTCGATGTACGCGAGTGAGCGCAGCGCTCAGCGGTGCAAGGATCGTGATCGCTTCGCCAGCGCGAAGTGAATCGCGTTCCCGCATGAGGCGCCGCAACGTGCCAACGCTCTGCCATGGCATGACTAGGACAGGAGTGTCGTCATGGGATGCTGCTACGTCGTCAATCGCCAGGACGTGGGCGCCCCGCGCACGCAACCGACATTCAATCTCACCGAGAATAGGTCCCATCGGAGTGTGCGGAACGAAACGCTTGACGATGCGCAACCCCGTTGACTCGTCACTCACGTCGTTGCTGCCAGCACGCACCAGAATCGACTGCGAGTGGGTGGTTTCGTTCAGGGACCGCACAGTGCGGTAGCCAGCAATACTGTTCTCGTTCACCATTCCATTCTTGGCTCCAAACCAGCGCACAAGAACGCCCTTCTGGTGATGTGTGCAGCCGCGCATTGGTAATAAATAGTGGAGGACGAGAGCTAAGCGCGCGCAGCTCACCGACGCCATACGCGGGTGTGCGTACTCAAGGAATTCATTGACGGGCTGGAGGCCGTATCCTAGAGATATGGCACGCAGCGAAAAGACTCCTAAGGCTCCGAAAGAACCCGGTCGCATCAAGCAGATGTATCAGGTTTTCCAGATGACGCGTCGGTATGACAACCTCGCCGTCTGGTTCTTCCTCTTAGCTTTCCTGTTGCCGATCCTCATTGGGCTTGGACTCGCCTTCCTGCTCTCAGCAGACAACGTCCTCGGTTTCGTGCTCTACATCGTGGCCGGCGTCATGGCAGGGCTCCTTGCGTTCCTCATCGTCCTAGGGCGACGTGCCGAGCGAGCTGCCTACTCACAGATTGCCGGGCAACCCGGTGCTGTGGGCGCCGTCTTGAAGAGCTCACTTCGTCGCGGTTGGACGGCGAGCGAAATGCCTGTAGCGATTAGCCCCAAGACTCAGGATGCTGTCTACCGCGCAGTAGGCAAGGGAGGAATCGCGCTAATCGGTGAAGGCCCACGTAGTCGAACGCAGAAGATGCTCGAAGACGAACGTCGCAAGATGAATCGCTTCCTCCCGAACGTGCCTGTTCATTTTATTTATGTCGGGCCTGACGCGGATTCGGTGGCGCTCCACAAACTTGCTCCTGCACTCGGCCGACTCAAGAACGTCCTGCGCAAGCCGGAGATTCTCGCGATTTCTAATCGTCTCAAGTCCCTCGACAAGAACGGACTGCCGATTCCTAAGGGAATCGACCCGATGAAGGCTCGCGCACAGCGTTCACAGCGCGCCTAAACTTCTTGGGCGACTACACCCGAAAGGTAAAGAGTCTGCTCACCAGGTGAGCGCGTCAGGCTTGGTTCGGCGAGAATTTCCGACTCAGCGCCATTCAACGGCGAGACACGTCATAGATGCACGAGTGATCAGCGACGAACGAGTAGCGTGCCAGCGACCCGGTCGTGCATTCCACGCTGGTCCGCATCCCAGATGACAGCCGGGATCACGAGGGCCATAAGGAGCGTTCTCACGATCGGGCGCCAGATGCCCAGCATTCCTCCCGCGATCGGGACAACCCTCAGCCCCGTAATGAGATGCCCGAAACTGCCATTTGCCGTGATCAGCAAGACAACTTGCGCTGCCACAAAAATGCCCAGCGTGGCAAAGGCGTCGTAATTGAAGAATGCGATCGACACGATTACTGCAAATCCCCAGTCAATTGTGAGTGCCACCAGCCTGCGGCCGAGGCGCCCTACTGAACGTGGGCCTTCCGCCGGAAGTCCGATTCGTTTGCCTGGCCACTCGTCGGAAACTGATACACGCTGGTTCACATGATCAGCCTAACGAATTACGTCTGCGTAACATGTCGGAAACATTTCCGAAGTGACTGCGAAACTCGGGTTCTGTACTCTAAGAGGTGGTTGTAACGACAGCCGATCATCAAATGAACCCCTTGGAGTTCCACTCAATGTCTCATCCGAAGTTTTCCAATTCGTCTGAGGTCCTTGCATTTATCAAGGACACAGACGTCAAGTTCGTCGACATCCGGTTTACCGACCTCCCCGGTATCCAGCAGCACTTCAACATTCCCGCGGCCTCAGTCGATGAAGACTTCTTCGCTGTCGGCCAGCTTTTCGATGGTTCATCGATTCGCGGCTTCCAGTCGATCCACGAATCGGATCTCCAGCTGATCCCCGACGTCACGACCGCCTACGTCGACCCCTTCCGCGTCGAGCGCACCCTCGTGATCATCTTTGACATCTACAACCCGCGCAACGGCGAAATTTACGCTCGTGACCCGCGTCAGGTTGCCAAGAAGGCCGAAAAGTACCTCACCTCAACAGGAATCGCTGACACCGCATTCTTCGCATCAGAGGCCGAGTTCTACATCTTCGACGACGTTCGTTACGAAGTGAAGGCCAACAAGAGCTTCTACGAAGTCGATTCCAGTGAAGGTGCCTGGAACAGCGGACGTACCGAAGAAGGCGGAAACCTCGCCAACAAGACACCGTTCAAGGGCGGCTACTTCCCCGTCTCCCCCGTTGACCAGCACGCCGACCTTCGTGACGACATCGTCGTGAAGCTCATCGACGTCGGGCTCGAAGTAGAGCGCAGCCACCACGAGGTGGGAACCGCCGGCCAGGGCGAGATCAACTACAAGTTCGACACCCTCGTTCATGCCGGTGACGACATCCTCAAGTTCAAGTACATCGTCAAGAACACGGCAAACGAGTGGGGCAAGACTGCCACGTTCATGCCTAAGCCGCTCTTCGGAGACAACGGTTCGGGAATGCACACCCACCAGTCGCTCTGGAATGACGGTTCGCCGTTGTTCTACGACGAAAAGGGCTATGGCGGCCTCAGCGACACGGCGCGCTGGTACATCGGTGGCTTGCTCAAGCACGCTCCGGCTGTGCTCGCGTTCACCAACCCGACCGTGAACTCATACCGTCGCCTCATCCCTGGATTCGAAGCTCCCGTGAACCTTGTGTACTCGGCTGGAAACCGTTCGGCGTCGATCCGTATCCCGATTACGGGAACCAACCCCAAGGCAAAGCGCATCGAGTTCCGTGCACCTGACGCCTCGGGCAACCCGTACCTCGCGTTCGCCGCTCAGCTCATGGCTGGCCTCGACGGCATCAAGAACAAGATTGAGCCGCACGAGCCCGTCGACAAGGACCTCTACGAGCTGCCGCCCGAGGAAGCTCGCCTGATTCCTCAGGTTCCCGCTTCTCTCGAGGAGGCGCTCATCGCTCTTGAAGCTGACCACGAGTTCCTGATGGAAGGCAACGTCTTCACCAAGGACCTGATCGAGACCTGGATCGATTACAAGCGTACGAACGAACTGCTTCCGTTCGCACAGCGCCCGCACCCGTACGAGTACGAACTGTACTTCGGCGTCTAAGCGCTCACACAGCACACATTCGGGTCGCATCCTTCGGGATGCGGCCCGAATGTGCTTTAAGGGGCGCTACGAACGAGGAACGTTAGTAACACCGTAGAAGCGACGCTCAAAGACCCGGCGAGCACGACGAGTAGCGCGAAGATAGTCCTCTTCTAGGACGCTCGCTGACCCGGGAGGGTACTCAAGCATCCGCGAAATTCCTTCGAGCTGGAGTCGGTCGTTGGGGAGAACATCTGATGTCTTCGAGGTCCACAACGTGATCGCCGAACGCGCCCGAGACGCGAGGATCCAGGCTTCTCGCAAGCGGGCAGCATCCGAAGCCGTTACTAACTTCTCAGCGACAGCGGCATCCAGTGCATCAAGAGTAGACGTGGTGCGAAGCCCCTCGACAGCGGCACCGTGCTGCAGTTGGAGAAGCTGCACAAACCACTCAACATCGCTCAGTGACCCCCGCCCCAATTTAAGATGACGCGCCGGGTCAGCAGCCTGCGGGAGTCGCTCAGACTCCACCCGGGCTTTGATTCTTTTCACCTCACGGACGTCCTGTGGTGAAATTGCTTTCGGGTACCGCACCCGATTAGCCAGTTCAGTGAAATCGTCGAGTAGCGCCTTGTCTCCGGCTACGCCACGGGCACGCAGCAGAGCTTGAGCCTCCCACGTCAAGGACCAACGCTCGTAGTAGGCCTCATACGACTCAAGCGAACGCACGATAGCGCCGTTCTTGCCTTCTGGCCTGAGATCCAGATCAAGATCGAGAGGCAATTTCACATCTTCCGTGATGCGCGTGAGCCCCTTCGCTAGAGCATCGGCTCGCTTAGCAGCATCTTCTTTCGACGCTTCAGTTGCGCGATAGACATACATCACATCAGTGTCGGAGCCGAAGCCTGACTCGGCTCCTCCATAGCGCCCCATCGCAATAATGCCGAACTCAATACCGTCTGGCTCAGGACGCAACACGGCCAGAGTGCCTTCCAGCATCGTTGTGGTGATATCGCTCAAGCCCCGGCCAAGTTCCTGGATCGAGATCACTCCGACGATGGAACCAATCGCCAGCCTAAGCACTTCTCGGCGGCGAGCAGTACGCAGCGCTACCGCTGCTGCATCCTCGTGACCTCTGTGCCGAGAAACTATTGCACGAGCCTCATCACGGAGCACAGCAAGAGGGCGAGGTCGAAGCTCCTTCTCATGCTCTAACCACGCAGCTGCTTCGGGAATGCGCTCAAACAGTCCGCCCACATATTTGGATGCCGAGAGCACGTGGGTAAGTCGCTCTGCTGCCCCCGAGGAATCGCGCAGCATTCGCAAGAACCAGTACGCCTCCCCCAGCGCCTCACTGAGACGGCGGAATGCAAGCAGTCCGTAGTCGGGGCCAGCACCGTCAGAGAACCACTGAAGCATGACGGGCAAGAGCGCACGTTGAATCGTGGCGCGCCGCGATACTCCGCCGGTGAGGGCCGCAATGTGGGCAAGCGCCCCTTTGGGATCAAGGAATCCGATCGCGGCGAGTCGCGCGGCCGCTTGTTCGCTTGACAACGCAAGCCCGTCCTCAGGGAGCGCGGCCACTGCAGACAGAAGTGGTCGATAGAAGAGCCGTTCATGAAGTCTTCGCACCGCAATCTTCGTACGCTGCCACTGCTCGGTAAGATCGGCGGCGTTCTTGGCGATTCCGGTTGCGCGCGCAAGCACCCGCAAGTCATCCGTATCTCGGGGCATAAGGTGCGTTCGACGCAGCCGAGACAACTGGATGCGATGTTCAAGGAGTCGCAAGAATCTATAGTCCCGAGCAAATTCACCCGCTTCGGTGCGGCCGATGTAGCCATGCTCGGCGAGAGCAATGAGTGCTTGAAGGCTCGAAGTTTGGCGGACGTCTTCGTCATTTTGCCCGTGAACTAGTTGCAGAAGCTGCACAGTGAACTCGATGTCACGAAGCCCACCCGGTCCGAGTTTGAGCTGAACATCACGCTCCTGTGGCGGAATGTTCTCGGTGACGCGTTCGCGCATCCGCTGAACTGACGCGACGAAATTTTCGCGCGAAGCACTCGACCAGACGAGAGGAGAGACACCTGCGATGTATCGCCCGCCAAGCTCGCGGTCACCAGCAAGTGGTCGAGCTTTCAGAAGAGCTTGAAACTCCCAGCTCTCCGCCCACCGGTCGTAATAGGCCAGATGAGATTCGAGGGTGCGAACAAGTGCGCCATCTTTGCCCTCGGGGCGCAGATTAGTGTCAACTTCCCAGAGCGCAGGCTCGACGGTGAGGTCTTGAATACCACGAATCGTTTGCACCGCAAGGGGTGTCGCGATTGTGACGGCCCGGTCGGCACTGATGCCGTCCGGTTCCGTCACGAAAATCACATCGACGTCTGACACATAGTTCAGCTCACGAGCGCCCGCTTTACCCATTCCGATAATGGAAACCCGTGTGGCAGCAACATCTTCCTCAGGAAAATTGACCGACCTGCGCGCCACCGAGAGTGATGCTTCGAGGGCCGCACCTGCGAGATCCGCCAAGGCCATCGCGACCCGATCGACAGCGGCAAGGGGATCTTCCTGAGACAAATCCCACGCAGTGAGTTTCGCGAGTTCGCGTCGATAGCGAACGCGAAGTGCGACCCACGCCTCTTCGCCCTCACGTTCGCGAGTTACCTCGGTCAGGAGTTCGACATACTCTTCGGGAGATGCTGGCGCCGCAATCGGCGTGCACATCGCGTCGAGTTCTGAAGGATGCCGGATGAGAAAGTCACCAAGCCCCGATGACGCCCCTAAAACTTGGACAAGACGAACAGCAGCATCATCATTTTGCAGCAGCGGAACCAATTGCTGCGGAGCCGATTCGGACAGTTCGAGGAGCAACCGCAGAGCCTGGTCAGGGTCCGCAGCCCGCGAGAACAGTTGCGCAGGCACTTCCGGCCGGTCAAGGGCGACAAGTCGTGCTCGCGCCTCGCTGAGCTCAAGAAAACCCAGCTTGGCAAGTTCGGTCAGAGTGTAGGTAGTCGTCGACATTACGTGACCGTGGGATCTAGAGGATCTCGAGGCTGCTCTCCAACTCGTACGGCGTCACCTGAGCGCGGTATTCCTTCCACTCGCGACGCTTGTTGAGGAGAACAAAATTGAAGACCTGCTCCCCTAGTGTCTCCGCAACGAGTTCTGAGTTCTCCATAATGCTGAGCGCGTGGTTCAAGTTCGACGGCAACTGCTCATAGCCCAACGCCCGACGCTCGTGCTCGGAAAGGTCTCCAACAGCATCTTCTGCCTCAAGCGGGAGCTCATAGCCTTCTTCGATGCCCTTGAGCCCAGCAGCGAGCAGCAGCGAGTACGCGAGATACGGGTTCGCAGCAGAATCAAGCGCGCGGTATTCAATGCGAGCGCTCTGGCCCTTGCCTGGCTTGTAGAGCGGAACGCGCACGAGTGCGGAACGGTTGTTGTGGCCCCAAGTCACAAAGCTCGGGGCCTCATCGCCGCCCCAGAGGCGCTTGTACGAGTTTACGAACTGGTTAGTGACGGCTGTGATTTCGGGAGCATGCTTGAGAACGCCTGCCATGAACTGACGACCGACCTTCGAAAGTTGGTAGTGACCGCTGGCGTCATAGAAAGCGTTCTGATCGCCCTCAAAGAGCGACATGTGCGTGTGCATTCCCGATCCTGGTTGCCCCGACATCGGCTTCGGCATGAACGTCGCGTAGACGCCCTGCTCAATCGCAACCTCTTTGATGACAGTACGGAAAGTCATGATGTTGTCGGCGGTCGTGAGAGCATCCGCGTAGCGCAGGTCGATCTCATTTTGGCCGGGACCCGACTCGTGGTGACTGAACTCCACGGAGATACCGAGGTCTTCGAGCATCCGGACCGAACGCCGACGGAAATCATGAGCGGTTCCACCGGGAACATTGTCGAAAAAACCTGCCGAGTCCACGGGCTCGGGGCGACCCTTCTTGAGCTTGCTCGACTTGAGCAGGTAAAACTCGATCTCTGGGTGCGTATAGAAGGTGAAGCCGCGCTCCGCCGCCTTCTCGAGAGTGCGCTTGAGCACGTTGCGGGGGTCGGATGCCGCCGGCTGGCCGTCGGGTGTGGTGATGTCGCAGAACATACGAGCGGTGGGATCGATCTCCCCACGCCACGGAAGAATCTGAAAGGTAGTGGGGTCGGGATGCGCGAGCATGTCTGCCTCGTACGCCCGAGTAAACCCCTCAATCGCCGAACCGTCAAAACCGAGGCCTTCAGCGAAGGCACCCTCGATCTCTGCCGGTGCAACAGCGACGCTCTTGAGCGTGCCTACAACATCCGTAAACCAGAGACGAACGAATTTAATGCCACGTTCTTCAATAGTGCGAAGAACGAAGTCGCGCTGCTTATCCATTGACATTGAGTCCCTCGATCCGTGCCCTGCCGCGAAATTGCGACATCGATTCTGCCGATCTAAGGCTACTTGCTCTGAGGCATCTATGCAGCGCACTCGCCGCCGCGCTAGCCCAATTGAACCCCGCGTCGGTGTCGTTAGACTGGCGGCTATGACTGACTCTGCTGCCGCTGAGGCCCAAGCCAAGCTCAAACGCGTTCGAACTCGCCACTTTCAGACGGCGAAAGAGAACGGCATCAAGATCGTTGGCCTCACCAGCTACGACCAATTGACCGCGGGAATCTTTGACGAATCGGGAATCGATTTCCTGCTCGTGGGCGATTCTGCTGGCAACAACGTTTACGGTTACGACACCACTCTGCCGGTGAGCATTGATGACCTGATCCCTCTCGCGCGTGCTGTCGCCGGGGCTGTCACGCGAGCGTTCGTCGTTGCAGATATGCCGTTCGGCTCCTACGAGACTGGATCGGACGAGGCACTTCACACCGCGTTCCGCTTTATGAAGGAAACCGGCGCACATGCAGTCAAGCTCGAGGGCGGTGTGCGTAGCGCCGAACAGATCAGACGCATCGTGGATGCCGGCATCCCCTTGATGGCTCACATCGGCTTTACACCGCAGAGCGAGCACGGACTCGGAGGTCACGTGATCCAGGGGCGAGGTGACGGTTTCGAACAGTTGCTCGCCGATGCTCTTGCTGTTCAAGAAGCAGGAGCTTTTGCTGTCGTTCTCGAGATGGTCCCCGCGGATGCCGCTGCCAAGATCACCGAAGCGCTGGCTATTCCTACTATTGGGGTCGGCGCGGGCCCCCACGTCGATGGACAACTGTTGGTGTGGACCGACTGGGCCGGCTTCACCAAGGGACGCATCCCGAAGTTTGTTAAGCAATATGCCGATCTTCGCGCGACGCTCTCCGGCGCCGTCGAGGAATACCGCGCGGACGTGGCCTCAGGCTCCTACCCGACCGAAGAGCACTCGTACTAAGCCCCACCCTTTTTCCACGCTCAACCTCCAACATCGAAAGCCATGAATGACGACTGCACTTTCTCCTGCCCTCCGCACTATCTACGACGAAGCAATTTCTCGGAATGAACATGAGCCCGTCTTTCACCAAGCGCTCAATGAGGTTCTCGAGTCGATCGCACCGGTTCTCAACAAGCATCCTGAGTACGTCAACGCGGGAATAGTTGAGCGTTTAGTCGAGCCGGAGCGCCAGATCATGTTTCGCGTACCTTGGCTTGATGACAGCGGCGCGGTTCGGGTCAACCGGGGCTTCCGAGTGCAGTTCAACTCTGCACTCGGACCTTACAAGGGCGGGCTCCGTTTTCATCCGAGCGTGAACTTGGGAATCGTGAAGTTCCTCGGGTTCGAGCAGATCTTCAAGAACGCTCTGACTGGGCAAGGCATCGGGGGCGCCAAAGGCGGATCAGACTTCGATCCGCACGGTAAATCAGACGCCGAGGTTATGCGTTTTTGCCAGAGCTTCATGAACGAGCTCTACCGTCACCTCGGCGAGCACACCGACGTTCCGGCAGGCGACATGGGTGTCGGGGCTCGGGAAATCGGCTTTCTCTTTGGCCAGTACCGGCGTCTCACGAACCGACATGAATCAGGAATGTTCACTGGAAAGGGAGTGCAGTGGGGCGGCGCAGAAGTGCGAACCGAAGCGACAGGCTACGGCACGGTATTCTTCGCTCAGGAGATGCTGAACACACGAAACGACAGCGTTGACGGCAAGCGAGCAATTGTCTCTGGTTCGGGCAACGTTGCAATCTATGCCATTGAGAAGCTTCAGCAGTTAGGGGCAATCCCCATAACGGCCTCCGACTCCGGGGGATACATCGTTGACGAGGCGGGAATCGACCTCGCATTGCTTAAGCAGTTGAAGGAAGTCGAACGGGCCCGCATTTCGGAGTACGCCGAACGGAAAACATCCGCGCACTATGTCTCTGGTGGCTCAGTGTGGGACGTCGCTGGCGAGCTCGCATTCCCCTGTGCAACCCAAAACGAGTTGACAGCAAGTGACGCACGCACACTCGTCAAAAACGGGCTATTGCTCGTCGCTGAAGGTGCAAATATGCCGTGCACACCGGATGCTGTCGAGACCTTTCAGACAGCCGATGCGCTGTTTGCGCCAGGGAAGGCAGCGAATGCCGGAGGTGTCGCCACGTCAGCGCTCGAGATGAGTCAAAACGCAGCTCGACAACGTTGGGATTTTGCGTCGAGCGAAGACAAACTTCACGAAATCATGAAAGGCGTCCATGCTTCTGCGTGGGAAGCTGCAGAGTTGTATGGTCATCCGGGCGACTACGTCGTCGGCGCCAATGCCGCAGGGTTTAAGCGCGTTGCTGATGCGATGCTCGCTCAGGGCGTTATCTAGCCCCACCTGAGAGCTATGGACCGGCGTGCGCGCGGATGCAACGAGTCAACCGCCGCGTCGAACCCCGGTGCACTAGTCGCTCGATTCTTCCTCTGCCCACTTGCGTGCACGCTCCGCGATGATTTGCGGAGCGTGTTCCGCTTGGGCACGAGTCTCGAACGGCCCGTCACGATCGACCGCCAACGAATGGGGGCCCTCTTCTACTTCGCCCGTCTTGTGGTTGTACCACCATTGCTCCATGAGGTTCGTCCTTTCGCTTGTCGCAAGCGTACGCCGATACACTGGGACAATGCCTCGGGATAATTCTGGTCACCTCGTTCCGGGAGTAATCCCACCTCAGCTCGCTGTACCGAAGTCAATTGCGCGACCGGAGTATGTCGGCAAATCAGCTCCGCGCCCGTTCACCGGTTCAGACGTCTACAGCGCAGCAGAAGTCGATCGGATTCGTGCCTCGGGAAAGATCGCTGCCGGAGCAGTCGAAGCCGTCGGGGCCGCCATTGCGCCCGGCATCACAACGGCAGAGCTTGATCGTATCGCCCACGATTACATGCTTAAGCACGACGCGTACCCCTCCACCCTCGGCTACCGTGGCTTCCCCAAGTCGTGCTGCACAAGCATTAATGAGGTCATCTGTCACGGGATCCCTGATGACACCGTTCTTGAAGATGGCGACATCATCAATATCGATATCACGGCGTTCAAAGACGGTATGCACGGAGACCTCAACAAGACATTTCTCGTTGGCGAAGTATCCGAAAGTGCCCGCAACCTCGTGGAACGCACTCAGGAAGCCCTCAATCGCGGTATTAAAGCTGTTGCCCCCGGGCGACAAGTCAACGTAATCGGGCGCGCAATTGAGTCGTATGCGAAGCGATTCGGCTATGGCGTCGTTCGGGACTTTACTGGACACGGGGTTGGCGCGGCATTCCATTCGGGGCTCATCATCCCCCACTATGACGCTGCTCCGCAGTTCAATGACATCATCGAAGTCGGGATGGTCTTCACGATCGAGCCCATGCTGACGCTCGGAACGCACGAGTGGGACCAGTGGGACGATGACTGGACAGTCACCACTCGCGACAAGAGTCTGACTGCCCAGTTTGAACACACCATGGTCGTGACTGAACGCGGCACTGAAATCTTGACGCTCCCCTAACCCTCCGTACCTATCACCACGCAGGCGAAAGCAGACAGCATGACTCATGCACTAGGAATCGACATTGGCGGCACCGGAATCAAAGGTGCCATCGTCGACACAGACACGGGAAAACTCGTCAGTGATCGCATGAAGATTGCGACGCCCAAGTCAGGGAAGCCCGACGCGATCGTGAAGGTGGTCATCGAGCTCATTGACAAGCTCGGAGGTATCCCCGAGTCGATGCCCGTTGGCGTGTGTTTTCCCGCGATTGTGCGGAACGGCACAACAATGTCCGCGGCGAACATCTCGAAGGAGTGGATCGGCTTAGAAGCAGAGAAACTGTTCGAGAAAGCTCTCGGTCGAGACATCCACTTCGTCAATGATGCGGATGCCGCTGGAGTCGCTGAGGTTCGCTACGGCGCCGCTAAAGACGTGCCCGGGCTCGTTCTGCTCACGACGCTCGGCACGGGAATCGGTAGTGCGCTGATTTACAACGGAACCCTCGTTCCCAACTCCGAATTGGGGCATCTTCTCATCGGCGGTCGTGATGCCGAAAAGGGTGCGTCTTTCGCTGCCAAAGAGCGCCGACGTCTGAGCTGGAAAAGCTGGGCGAAGCGACTCCAGCGCTACTACTCGCACCTTGAACTCCTCTTCTCGCCCGACCTCATCCTCGTGGGCGGTGGAGTGTCAAAGAGCCACGAGAAGTTCTTGCCCTTGTTGAAGCTCAACGCACCGATCGTTCCCGCCCAGTTGCGCAATAACGCGGGAATCATGGGCGCAGCCGCCCTAGCCGTGAATGAGTAGTCATGAGTTTTCACAATAACGAGCCCCACGCTGGTGATCTTGCCGGCCGTCTCAACTGGCTACGCGCAGGGGTACTGGGCGCGAATGATGGCATCGTGTCTGTCGCTGCGATTGTCGTGGGTGTTGCTGGAGCCACCTCTTCTGTCGCGCCGCTAATCACGGCCGGAGTCGCGGGACTCGTCGGTGGCGCAATTTCGATGGCACTCGGCGAATACGTCTCAGTAAGCAGCCAGAGTGACAGTCAACGCGCTCTGATTGAGAAAGAGCGGCGCGAACTCGCTGAAATGCCTGACGAGGAACTCGCCGAGCTAGCGGCTATCTACGAGTCCAAAGGGATCAGCTCTGCCACCGCACGGCAAGTAGCCGAAGAGCTCACTCGGCACGACGCCCTGTCGGCTCATCTCGAAGCGGAACTCGGTATCACCGAGCGCGATGTTGTGAGCCCTTGGCAAGCGGCCGGTGCATCCGCTCTCGCCTTCACCATCGGCGGAGTGTTGCCGTTAGCTGCGATTCTTCTCGTGCCCGAACCCATTCGCGTACTCGCGACTTTCATCGCTGTGCTCAGCGCGCTGGTCGTCACCGGTGCGCTCTCCGCGCGAGTGGGAGGCAATAGCTGGGTGCGTCCGACACTACGCATCGTGATCGGAGGGGCACTAGCGCTCGCAACCACATTCCTGATTGGTACGCTCCTGGGCACCATTGGTGTTGTCTAGCCCCTGCTGAACTGAAGGAATGGGCCGGCTAGTACGCCGGGTTCTGTTCACACGAAACCGAAATCTCGTGCTGGACGGTCATCTATCTACGATGTACGTTGCCGCACACCTCTAGCGATCTACCCGAAGACTTGGCGAGCAGCCTTAGCGTCTTCTGTCTGATCTTGCTCCGGACGAGGTTTACCTAGCCGACCGAGTCACCCCGGCCGCTGGTGGTCTCTTACACCTTACC
>JGI24723J26617_10000333_pt1 | contig 47362 bp, 45 predicted proteins | sample Cruoilmetagenom6_FD_26617 | JGI IMG/M metagenome (IMG submission 26617) | reverse complement strand
CTTTCGCGATAGCAGCTCGAATCGGGTTCAGATCAACGTAAGCCATGCAGGTCAGTAAAGCTCGCTCATCAAGCAGGGCTTGGCTCTTGAACCTCGATTCCCAGAAGTGACCGCTACATTTATCTTCTTCATTCGCCATGCGAGCAACGTACTCATTGATTGATTTCATATACCAAGATACTGATGCAAGTCTGGAGCGGTATTCAGCCACATATTCCTTAACTCGTCTGAGCTCAGCTTCAGTCTCAATTTCACCTTTTAGATAACGATCACACAACACAGGTAATGAGTACAAAGAGCACCATGTCATCAGTACCTGAGTGGCGTTCCATTCTTTGGTTGAATTTATCTTCAAAACGATGTGGCCAAAAGTAGGGGCCATGAGGCCAAATGGTTGTTCATGATGGCGTAAGAACACACATCAATGGCGAACACAGAAGTGACTTGTTTGATGCGATCAATCAGCCATTGACGTCGGTGTTCAAACGACTTACCTGATACCTTATCTTCACCACATAAAAATGCTCTGCGAACGCATCTAGATACCACATGATAATAGGGTGTTTCCTCAAGACAAATTTGCTGATTTCTGGCTACAGTCATGAAAATCTCCATTTAAAATCATTATTTTGGATTTTAATGGTGAAATTTTCTGTAGCAAATCTCTGATGGGCGTGTAAGAATTTATTGAAAGTTGTGCCTGTCCCTGATTGGTTGTGGAAAATTGGTGATTTTATTGTGCCAATTACTTTCGATTCAAATTGATTCAGTTAGAGATGATATTAAACATACAGGTGTTAGGGGTGCTGGTACAAACCAAACTGAAATTAAACCTAAGGACAAAAAACCGAGAAAAAAACCGAAGTATAAAAACTATAAGAAAAGTAAAAATTGTAAACCTTGTAAAAAGGATAAAAGGAAAATGTCAGAAAACAGTAGAAAGAAAAACAGGAATAAATAAATGTTTAATTGCGATGATATTCTAAAAAGAGCGTGGGATTCTTACGAAGAAGAGAATTATGTAGATGCATTTGATAATTTTAATTCTATTTCGGGTAGAAAACCAATAGTTCTTCATCATATTGGTTTAATGTATTACAAAGGTCTTGGTACTAAAATAAATCATAAGAAAGCTAAAGAATTTTTTATTAAGTCTACTGAGCTAGGAATTAAAGAAGGTTTTTTTTATTTAGGTAGGTACGAAATATTACATGGTAACAAAACTAAGGGTTTTAACGACTTGGTAAAAGCAGCAAAGTTGGAGTCGTTACCAGCTTATCAATTCTTGGGTGCATATTATGATGGTGGACATATTAAGGAGAAAAATGTCAAAAAATCATTATATTATTTGAACTTAGGCATGAAATTAGAACACGCATATTGTACTAAGTTTTTAGGTCAAAAATTTATTAATAATTCGAATGGTTTTTTTTCGAAGATCTGTGGGTATTATTTATTATTAAGGTCTGCTTGGATAATTATTAGATATGGCACCAGAACTCCAATGGACCCAAGAGTTGATATAGGTGCGCTCACAAGAGAGGAAGATAAATTGATTAACTAAACAAAACAACTAATCAAGGACATGCATCGCTTATGGACTGCAAACCGAACATTGATCGATGTTTTAGTCATAAAAAATTACTGATTTGACCTCCGAACTCACAAAGGAAATGGTCAATTAAAGGTTTGGACTGTTTTTAGTTGGTTTAGGTAGGTTTTATTCGAATTGGATGGTTGCAGACAGAATCTGCTGATTGAATTGTGAAGATTTTAAACTACTCTAAAGCAGGCGATAACTTAATGCCAAGGGTCCACTTTCTCTTGGTTTTAGCTGAGTATTCTTTGAGTTGTACAGCCGTTCCAACAGCTGAAAAAATCATTCTAGATGTTTTTTTCTTTGACTTTTCTAAGCTCTGCTTCAGTCTCAATTTCACCATTTAAATACCGGTCACAAAGCACGGACTGTAAAAGGGGTCTGAGGTTCCCCCATAAAACTGGACAGTTATTTTTAACGATAAAGGTCCATTATGACAAGAAAATATGCATCATTCACAAAAGAGTTTAAACTGGAAGCACTTAGGCTAGCAGAAAGCTCAGATATCAGTATAGCTCAACTTGCTAGAAACTTAGGTATTCGTAGGAATATGATTTACAAATGGCGAGTGCAAATGACTAACAGAAAAGAGGATGCCTTCAAAAGAACCATTTCAGAATTAAAGCATCATGAAAGTGTAGACACCATGGCTGACTTGATAGCTGAAAATGAGCGCCTTAAGAAGGCATTGAAACGCTCCGAGATGGAGAAAGAAATATTAAAAAAGGCGGAAGCTTACTTCAAAAACAAAAAGCCCTAAGATTCAAATTCATTAAACATGAACAATACAATTTCCCAGTAATCGTTCTTTGTCGATTAATGAATGTGTCCAAAAGCGGTTTCTATCATTGGAACAATAAGGCTGTCAGTAGAAGAAGTAAGCAAAACGACATAATCCTGTTTAACATTATCAGAATTTTTAATCGCTCCAAAGAGCGTTATGGTTCACCTAGAATACATCATGAGCTTATTGTAAATGGAATACAATGTAGTGTTAATCGCGTTGCTAGGTTAATGAAACTAAACGAAATTCATGCTGTAACCTCTGCCAAGCACAAGAAAACTATAAAGGCAAAAAACACCAAGGGTTTTACTGATAATGTCTTAAATCGGTCATTCAAAGCAACATCCCCAAACCAAAAATGGGTTAGTGATACAACATTTATTAATACATCTGAAGGTTGGTTATACTTGGCTGTCATCATCGATCTGTATTCAAGGAAAGTGATTGGGTGGTCCATGAGTAGGCATAACAATACTGAACTAGTTAGCAAAGCTTTATTGATGGCTATTAAGACAAAAAAACACGACCAGAATGTGTTACTGCACTCTGACCAAGGCTCACAATATAGAGCTAAAGACTACTTGGCTTTGTTTGATGAAAACTACATCAAACAAAGCATGAGCGAAAAGGGAAATTGTCATGACAATTACCTCGACGGCTCATACTCTGCTGTATGTTTAATGTATCAAGTAGTTTTCTACAGTTCTCAGGCCTTACCAGACCCATTAATTACAGTTTTGAACAAAATGGTTTTTTGTGTTATTTTGATTTCGTTTCTGTTTCTACAATTAACCCCAGTGCGTGCATGGCGGTATAGATGGTTAAGGGATAACGCTGGGGGATTTTCAGTAGTTGACCGGTTTGTTTGAGTGAGTAGTTTCCTCTAGACCACAGGGCAATGATTCTAATGGAATGTTTGAAGACCACCAATTGAGTTAAATCAGGCCAAGCCATCAGTTTAATCGGTGCATTAAAGTCGACATATATAGGCACCTTACCTTTGCTGGCATTGATACTACTGAGCCATACAAAAGGCTCGTAATCAAATTTATATAAGGTTTGTAATGCATTTAATGCAGCCCGTTTGAATTTTGGGATAGACACTTGGGTGTCTTTGTAAAATGGAATTTTGTGAATATTAACAATTTCCTCACCACTTTTATCATGGTAAATCACTTTTTCTAAAGCATCGACATAAAAAAGGCCATAGACTGTTTTAACAGAGGCAATACGGTTTTTTAGTTTGGATAACGCAAAAGCTTCTTTAAGGTAATTAAACAAGAAGCTTTGTGGATTTAGCTGAATTTTTTTTATTTCTTCTGCATTTGAAAAGTCAACATCAGGGGTCAGTCCAACGTATTTTTGTGCATAAAAACGGTTAGATTCATATTTGATTTGATCAGGGTTAATGGCATTAGATAAGTGCTTATTGTATATTTGTTTTTCTGGTTGTTGCGTTGCCTTGNGCTTTAATTTGATTTTAAGTTCCTTATAGAAAACTGTTTTAACTTGATTGAGGAAGTCACTGAGGCGATGATTTTCTGAAGGTTTGGTCAGGGATTTAAACAAAACAGTGTCGCTCATGACTGCATAATCTGTCAGTAGAATCAATGGGATGTCGTGTTTGTTTAACAATTCAAGTAATGATTCAATTTCAGGTAGGTCGCTTTCGCNGTCTTGATTAAAAAAGCAGAAATCAGATTCAACTGGCTCTTCCATTAATTCTATGGAATATTGGGGATCATTTAAAGCAGTTATTAATAACTTTTGCGTAATGGTATCGAAATTTTGAAAACAGACTGATACAAATTCGATTGGTGATTTAGGTTTAGTCATAATTTGTTTACTTTAAAGCGGTTTATAATTCTATTGAGTGGCGTCATTTGTAGCTTTGTAAGCCCCGTTGTTATAAATGTTTTTTGTCAATACCAGGATTAGCCGAACATAACAATGATTCAACCAATAAGCTCACTTCATGTTTGTTACTTGGGTCAATGCTGAATACGGGTGCCACGCTATCCAGATCACACAAAACNTTTCTGATGTGTTCTTCGGCTTGTTTTATTAATTTATATTCCTTGCCGGAAACAGCCACCACTAAGGCATGTCTATTTAAATAGGAATCGTGGCGGGTCAACAAATCTTTGGTTCCATTAAGCACTTCGGTGTCATCGGCATTTAATACAATGATTAATCCGTTAAAAATATTGTCTGGACGGGATTTAATGAAATCAAAAATGGCGTCATCATTGCTGCCAAAAAAATCAATGAGGTGGTTATCATCAACCTGCAAGCTTCCAACCTCTACCTGTAAACTGCCAATATCAATTGGAACATGTGTTCGGTTATCTGAATTTTGATCATCATGGGTGAGCAAATTTTCGGGTTGGTAACTGATGCTGTTTATTAAACTTTTGATGTAACTGGGTTCGCCAGTGACGACGATACTTATTTCTTTTAAACTCATTTATTACGCTCACTACATGAAATCGGCTGCTCGATTGGTGATCAACTGTGTTCAGTGTTTTGATTAAGGAATGTTGATTTTCATAATGTATTCATTTTTCTAACAAATTGTTAGTATTTTTTGTGAATTATTGTCATAAAGTTGAGCTGGGTCACAAGAAATGCACCGGGTACAGTTAAAAGCAATTCTGCATAATGATGTGTTAATTGATACACAGCCATCTTAATGAATTTGAGTTGATTTATATTGGGCTTTGGGTAGGGTTGAATTTTGTTTTATTCCTGATGATGACATTGNCCTTTTTGTCTAAATTGAGATTTATGTACAGTCGTTCGAAGTGGCGTTTACAATTGTTGAGATTCTGAATGTGAATGAATTGATGCTTTAAACTTAGTGTGTATAAGCTAACTTTCAGAATTCAATAGAAAACTATAGAGCAGTTTAAACTGGATAATTTATGTTTGTTGTGTCTGTTTTTCGTTATTTATGCGACTTCACTCGACTTTTAGTCAGCAATTACCTATAGTGCGCGCCGCTCACTTCAATAATATTCAGGAAAAATCAATTGATCTCTACAGCTAACATTACTATGCAATTCGGTGCCGAACCGTTATTCGAAAATATATCAGCAAAATTTCGCAAAGGAAAACGTTATGGTTTAATTGGTGCTAACGGTTGTGGTAAATCAACTTTTATGAAAATTTTAAGTGGTGAATTAGCGCCCACATCTGGAAATTTNTCCATTACACCTGGGGCTACTATCGGTATCCTAAGTCAGAACCAGTTTGCTTTTGAAGACTATTCTGTTATTGATGCAGTTATTATGGGTGATACGGCACTTTGGAAGGTTAAGCAAGAGCGAGAAGCGATATACGCNAAGCCCGACATGAGTGATGAAGATGGGATGCGGGTTGGCGATTTAGAGGCACAGTTCGCTGAAATGGATGGGTATACTGCAGAAAGCCGAGCTGGTGAAATTTTGTTGGAAGCTGGAATTGCTGAAAGCTATCATTTTGGTCTCATGTCACAAGTGGCGCCCGGTTGGAAATTAAGGGTTTTACTTGCACAGGCTTTGTTTGCTAATCCGGACATTCTTTTACTTGATGAGCCCACCAATAATTTAGACATCCATACCATCAGTTGGCTTGAGNAAGTGTTGAATCAACGAAAGTGCACCATGATTATCATTTCCCATGACAGGCATTTTCTTAATGCAGTTTGTACTGANATGGCTGATATTGATTATGGCGAATTACGTATCTATCCAGGAAATTATGACGATTTTATGGCCGCTTCTTCGTTGATTCAAGAGCAGCTATTGTCTGGGAATGCCAAAAAAGCCGCGGAAATGGAAGAGTTACAAGGTTTTGTTAATCGCTTTTCTGCCAATGCATCAAAAGCCAAACAGGCCAGTTCACGTGCCAAAAAATTAGAAAAAATCAGTTTAGATGAAGTGAAGTCATCCAGTCGAAGAACCCCGTCAATTACTTTGCGCCAAGATAAAAAACTTCACCGCCAAGCGTTGACGTTAGAAGACCTTGCTGTAGGCTATGATGGCGATCGTTTGTTTACTGACGGAAACTTGATTTTAGAGGCAGGGGCCAAGCTGGCTGTTATTGGTGAAAATGGGGTGGGTAAAACTACTTTTTTACGTTGTTTAATCGATGAACTGCCTGTTAAGGAAGGTGTGGTTAAGTGGTCAGAAAATGCATGTTTGGGATACTGCCCCCAAGACAGTACCCGAGATTTTGAGTCTGAGTTGTCTTTGTTTGATTGGATGTCACAATGGCGTACGTCAAAGCACGATGATTTAAAAGTTCGCGCCATGTTAGGTCGACTCTTGTTTACTGAAGATGACTTTAATAAGCAGGCAAAAGTATGTTCAGGTGGTGAAAAAAATCGCTTGTTATTTGGAAAGCTTATGATGAGTGATATCAATGTATTGATAATGGATGAGCCAACCAATCATATGGATATGGAGGCCATTGAAGCATTAAACAATGCCCTTAAAGATTGGGATGGGACGTTGATTTTCGTCAGTCATGACAGGGCGTTTGTTTCTTCTTTAGCGAGTAGGGTTGTTGAAATTAAGAACCATCAAGTGATTGATTTTCAGGGAACTTATGATGAGTATTTGGCGCATCAAGCATTGACCTCAAGAGTGGCATAACCACTGTAAAACTATTCAATAAACTCAAGCCATTTAAAGGNTGAGATTGCANTCTATATCTAAATGCTTAGGTTGTCATTGTGGTCGTTGAATACAAGGAGGTCATCAGTTGGTTTTACTTGATTGATGACCTTGTTATCAAAGACCCGGTTGATATTGTAATGACTTTTTTCTAATTCATGCCCGGAAATGAAGATACTTTTTTAACTGAAATGTCAGGAAATGAATCAACCACTTGAACTTTGAAATCAGGAAATGAGCTGACTTCTTGCCATTGTCCGCAATTATTTGGGAATGATGATACGAATTCCACATTGATGTCGGCAAATGAACTGGTGTATTTTATTTTTAAATCAGGAAATGAGTCAACGAATTGGACCTTGCCTTTTAATTCAATACCGTTGTGATAACACGATTTGCTTGAGCTGCTTGTTGAGCTGCTTTCTGTTTGACTGGATGCCTTCGATGCCATTAAGTCATCTAAATTCATGTTAGTCTGAGAAGGTGAGTTCTCTATTATGGCTACCAATATAATGATGGCGATCACTATTATGGCGATTTTTAANTCTTGATTCATTTTTGCTCCCAATTTATTTATTTTATTTTACCGAGCAGGTATCGGTTTTGCTATTCAGTATAATTTTAACTGCTTAACTTGATACTGTCGATGGCTGATTTAAAACGTAATCATTTATTTTTTGGTCGCCATGACCAAAATCGCAACTGCATAGGCNGCTAATATTTTCTCATCAAACAACAAGGAACTTCCGTTCATGACTTCAATTGAATTNGAAACTGTTTGGATTACNATTCCCATTAATCCCAGCATCGCGACGGTGTGAACTTTTTGTCTAGAATATGCTTTACCAGCAATTTCATAAGTTTTATCAGTTTTATTTTCTAAAGCTAATTTGACTGCTACACCAGCAATAATAAGTGCCATAAATAAACTTAAGTATTCTGTATAGTGTGTGATGACATCCATTTTAGTTAACCTTCATTTTGTTCTTGTTGATTATAATATATTTGACGAATAGATATTTAGATGATAATCTAAACNNATGAAGGAAACCTCTAAACAAGAATCGATGTTTACTGCCATTGCAGATATACAACGGCGAAAAATACTGAAGATTTTAAAACACAATGAAATGTCGGTTGCAGCAATTAAAAGTCATTTTGATTTCAGTGGAGCCACTTTGTCACATCATTTAAACATTCTGAAAAATGCAGAATTGGTTCGGGTAAGACGGCAAGGACAACAGCGAATATATACATTGAACCTGAGTGTGGTAGAGGAGTTGTTGTTACTTTTTAATCAAATATTTGTGAGTCAAGAAAATGAAAAACAAAAGTAGTCAGAAGCTGAGAATTATTATAGGATTAATCATTGCATTAACATGGATTGTTGCTTTTTTGTATGAAGCTAAATTACCTGAGAAAATACCCAGCCACTGGAATGCCAGTGGAGAAATTGATGGTTACATGGATAAACCTTGGGGAGTCTATATGTTTCCAATCATGTCAACCCTGACCACTGTGTTGTTATTGTTTTTACCTCGAGTGGCTCCCAAAGGTTTTAAGTTAGGTGCGAGTCAATCTGTTTATGAATTTATTGTACTCATTGTTGCCATATTTATNTTTGGTACCATGGTTTTAGTTTTTGAAGCTGGCCTGAATAAGCAGATTGATATGAATCAGTGGGTGATGGTTGGGGTTGGTGCTTTGTTTATTATAATAGGTAATTACCTTTCTAAAGNGCCGAAAAACTTTTTTATAGGAATCCGTACACCTTGGACTCTGGCTTCTGATGAAGTTTGGTATAAAACTCACCGCTTAGGTAGTTGGACATTCATCTTGGCTGGTATTTTAGCTTTGCTTGGTGGTTTGTTGCATTGGCCGGTGGCGTGGATGATAGGGGGCTTTGTTGGAGCTGGTTTGATTCCATTTATTTACTCTTTGGTGATTTACAAACAGTTAGAGGGGTTTGATGAATAGTTGATATTGAATCATTAGTAATTCAAGTCATCAGTGTTAGAATGTGTGATTTTGAGGTTGGGTCATGAAAACATTTCACTTTCTAATACTGTTCACCTGTTGCTTAATCATCAGCGCCTGTCAACCCAATCATCAAAAAGACCTTCGTCATGATGGCTTGGAACAATTACTGCATTTGATGAGCGGTGAATTCAATAGTTTGAAACAATCTGAATCTNATGAAAATTATTACCACATCAGCTTAAAAATGAAGCCCATCTGGTCTGCNAATCCAGCTGGAAAATGGCTGTATGTAGAACAAGCAGTTGGCCATATGCCAGATAAACCTTATCGCCAACGAATCTATCATGTGACTGCTTTAAATTCGGGTACTTACAGCAGTGAAGTTTATGAGTTGCCAGATCCAAAAGCTGTTATCGGTGCATACAATCATCCTGAGTTGTTGGCGTCATTATCACCTAAAGATCTAAACTTGAGGGCGGGTTGTGCTGTTGTTATTAAACAAATAGATAACCAAAGTTATTCAGGTAGTACCAATGAAAAAAGTTGTTTAAGCAAATTAAGAGGAGCCACTTACGCCACGTCTCAAGTTCAAATATCAGCTTCTGGTATCAGTAGTTGGGACCAGGGTTTTGATGCTAAGGACGTGCAAGTNTGGGGCGCCACAGAGGGTCCGTATGTTTTTGATCGACAATGATGGCGACGGTTAAATTAATATCGGCCTTTGTTGGCACTGGATTGATTAGTTTTTTGTTGTTCTTTTTACTGTTGAAACAAGGAAAGGGTGATTCTGTTTCAATTATTGAAGGTAAAGACAAAGCAGGGATGAAGCGTTTGAAACNGGAGTTGAAGAAAGAGCGGTTGACCCCGCAAAATGTATTGATGAGCAAGTGGGTTGCTTTTGGTGGTGGTTTTTATGGGGTAATGGCGGTCTTGACTTATATAATCGTTGAGTTTCTTGAGGTGGTTGATTTTTTAAGCAGTGAGGCCAGTCTTCTGGANACCATTTCATCTTTATCTATACGCGACTTTGTTGATCTATTTATTAATTCTATAATGAATTTCGTAACGGCCATAACGTGGCCTGTCTATTGGATGAAAAACACCGAGGGTTATGCNATTTGGGTTTGGTTTGTGGTAGTCTATTTGGGTTATAGTTGTGGCCAATTTTTAGCTAAAAACACCACAAACCCTTATGAGTAAAACTTATAGTAGTCTGCTTTATTTGTGTGATTGGAAATACCATTGTTGACAGTTCCAACGATGATCAGGGCAGGCTGCTGATTTTTACTGTTTATTTTTTCTTACTAGGTATTTTCCAAACACTGGCATTTGATTTTGGTTTGTCTGTAGTTGTTTTTGCTTGAGTGTCAGGTTTTTTATCTGTTGTTGGCTTGCTTGTAGGTTTTCTGCTCAAGGTTTTTTTCTCAGNCGGTGCTGGGGTACTTTCAGTTTGTATGGCCGTTTCATTGCTCTCATTTTGGTGTGGTTTTCCACGGTACTTGATTTGTAAGCCTTTCATGAATTTACGCAGCATTTGGTTTTTACATACACGGTAGTGCTTGTGATCTTTTTTACGGAATAAGGCACTGAATTCATGTTTGCTGATTTTAAACTCGGCCAATTCCATAATGGCTAAAGCTTCTTCGGCTTTTAAATGAAAAGCGATTTTAAGTTTCATTAAAATAAGGTTGTTGTCTAATTTTTGTTTGAATCTGACATTGGGGCCGTCTTTTCTTCCACGTTTCTCAATGATCAGTGCATCCAAAAAATCAATTAAAAGTTCATCTGGTAATTCGACAAAACCTTCATCTTCTTCTCTTTTTAGCCACAAGTTAACCTGTTTTTCGTTTACTTCTGTTTCGACATGTTTAAATATTTTGGTNATTTGGTTGTCTTTGAGGTCTAAAATATAGCGAACTCTGCGGATGATGTCGTTGTTATTCATAGTGTAAACCCTGGGTAAAAGTGATGNCATTTATAATGAGGCACAGTTTAACTGATTTCAATAAATCATGTTAAGCATTCATCGGTAGAATTGAGTTATATTCTGATAATTCTTGTTTAAATAAGCTTAATTAATGAATGTGACGGTTCCAAGGCGGTTTTGAAGCTGGCTTGAGTTTGACGTATACTGCCTATCTGGTTTTTAGCTTGAGCGTATAATATGAAAAACACCACTTTATTTCTTTTCACTTTATTGATTGCCANTTCGGTATTTAGCCAACCTTCCGAAAAGTTGGAATTGTTGGATATTTTTAATATGGAGTACATCTCTGATCCACAAATTTCTCCGGATGGAAAACATGTGATTTATACCAGAAATTTCAAAGATGTGATGACCGATAAGAATTATTCTAATCTTTGGATTTCAGATTTTAATGGAAAAACACAAAGGCCTTTAACCTCAGGTAACCAAAATGATTATGCGCCCAGATGGTCTCATGATGGCAGTCGAGTGGTTTACCTGTCTAATCATACGGATGATAAAGTTAAATTATATTTGATGTGGATGGATACCAAACAAACAGTGGCATTAACCAATACCAACACTGCACCCAAGAATGTATCATGGTCATATGACGATCAATCATTGGTGTTTACTCAGTTTGTCGCTAAACCTAAGCCCTCATTAGTCAAAATGCCTGATAAACCAGCTGGCGCGTCTTGGAATGAACCACCAGTTTATATTGATGACATGACGTATCGAGCTGATGGACAAGGGTATTTGAAGCCAGGTAACGTTCAAATTTTTAGCTTATCTGTTGATGGTGGAACCCCCAGGCAATTAACCGATTCAGAACATGATCATCAGTCACCTTCCTGGTCAAAAGACAATCGGTCTATTTATTTCACTGCCAATAGGCATGAAAATCATGAGTTTGAACCATTGAATTCTGAAATATATCAATTGAAATTAGATGACCTTTCGGTGAGCGCATTAACCAATCGGTTTGGTCCAGATACCAATGCGCAATTATCTCCTAATGGCCAATTAATAGCCTATATCGGTTTTGATGACACCTTTCAAGGCCATACCGTTAGAGATCTTTATGTGATGGATCATGATGGGAAAAACGCCCAAGTGATTTCTAAAGAATTAGATCGTTCGATTCAATCAATGGCTTGGGCCAGTGATTCAAAAGGGCTGTATATTCAATACACAGATCATGGTGATGGTCAATTGGCTTTGATTAATCTAACTGGAAAAGTCAAATCAGTGGCCAGTCAGTTGGGTGGTTTATCGTTGGGGCGCCCCTATAATGCGGCTGCTTTTTCTGTTTCGAATAATGGACGTGTGGCTTATACCTTAGGTGGTCCTGAGCATCCAGCGGAATTGGCGGTCAGTGAAAACAACAAAAGCCGAAGACTGACTCGAGTTAATGATGATTTATTCGATTATAAAAAACTGGGTAAGGTCACTGAAATGAGGTGGGTGTCATCAGTAGATCAGCGTGAAGTGCAAGGTTGGTTGGTCACACCACCTGATTTTGATCCGAATAAAAAATACCCGTTGATACTAGAAATTCATGGTGGGCCTTTTGCCAGTTATGGTTCTGTATTTTCAACAGAAGTACAGTTGTTTGCAGCGGCAGGTTATGTGGTGTTGTATACCAATCCACGAGGCAGTACAGGTTACGGTCAAGAATTCNCAAACTTGATTCATCATGATTATCCAAACAATGATTATTATGATTTGATGTCGGGTGTTGATGCTGCCATTGAGAAAGGGTTTGTCGATGAAAATAACTTGTACGTTACTGGTGGTAGCGGTGGTGGCGTTTTAACTGCATGGATTATTGGTAAGACTGATCGATTCAAGGCAGCTGTTGTGGCTAAACCTGTCATTAATTGGACTAGTTTTGTATTGTATGCAGATAATCCGGGGTTCTTTTATAAATATTGGTTTGCTAGTAAGCCTTGGGAAGACGCGGAAAATTATTTGAAAAGGTCTCCCTTATCTTATGTCGGTNATGTAAAAACACCAACCATGTTGTTAACTGGTGAAAAAGATTTTAGAACACCGATTGCTGAATCNGAGCAGTTTTATGCGGCATTGAAATTACAAAAGGTTGAATCCGCGATGGTAAGGATTCCAGGTTCTGGTCATGGCATAGCTAACCGACCAAGTAATTTGGTGGCTAAAGTTGCCAGTATTTTGGCCTGGTTTGAAAAGTATAAGTCAGCTGATTAAATGTGGATTGTTTGATTGTATCCAGAGAAGCCCTTGCTACTCTGGATACATGAAANTAAGTTATAAGGCATTGATAATATGCTCGCTCCAGTTTTCCATTTGATTTGACATTTTTTTTAATTGAACCAGGTCAAATAAACCGAGTACTTCGATTTCTTCTTCATTGCTTTTAATTANTTCAGAAGCCAATTCCCAACGTTCAACCACGCCTATATGAACTCGGCCAACTGGATTGCTGTTATCGATAATGTAACCTAGTTTGGTTTTTGATGTGATACCTTGAATGTTCAGTTCTTCGTCAATTTCTCGTTGCCCTGAGGTTTCAATGGTTTGGTCTAAATTAATGGTGCCATTGTCATCATAAGCCAAATCAAAAGCATCCATGTGACCGCCAAAACCAATTGAATGTAAGTTATGTAAACGACTTTCGCCACCTTGAGTGGTGCGTTGATAAACAGCTATTTTATTTTGGAATGACAAAAGAATGTAGGGAATGATTTGTTTAAAGGATTCATCCTGTTCCAGATGGGGTCGGGGNCCTATCCACANTTGANCTGGCTTAAAGATGTCATCATTGGTTTGAATGAAGCCTTCACCTGAAAGGGCGTTACTTACCAGCTCACTGGTGGTGCAGATGATGTGTTGCATATTNAATCAGTTCCTGGTCATTTGAAAANAATGAATTTTATCATNTTTAACTGATTANATTGAAGCCAGACATCTTTTGATGTCTTGTGACTTAGTTNATGTTTTTGTGTGATTTAAAGTAATCGTATTTGGCTTGGTAGATTGAAGTCGACTGGCGGTTGTGTGAATTTTTTAATGCCAGCTCCATAGATTTTATGGCTTGATTGTAACGTCCTATTTGAAAGTTGGCTTTGGCCATTCCAGCATAAGGTTGGTGTAAATAACTGGCCTTTTCAGTGGCCTTTTCATAATAGTTTATGGCTTTTAAGTAATGGCCAGCTTTGAATTCTTTGTCAGCCAAGTCTAACCATTTAAAAGGATCTGGGTCATCATAACTGTCAAGAGTATCGGCCACAACTTGCGCCTCATTCAAACGATTGTTATTGATTAAAAACTGGTGGTAGTTGTTCAGCAGTTCTAATTGATCTCCGCCAAATTGTAGGCCATAAAGATAAGCCCTTTCGGCTAAAGTACTTCGGTCCATACGGTCATAAAGNACCCCAAGAATATTGATTGCGATGAGGTTGTCGTGTTCATGTTTTAAGGCTTCTTTAATCAACCAGTATGCTTCCTTGTTATTATCTTCTAACATGGCTTCTGCGGCTCGGTTGCTATAGAACAGCGAATAAAATTCAGTTCGTTTTACTTTTCTCAAGGTGCGTGAGCCTGCGGTTGAAAAGTAATCTATTTTTACTTTGTCATTGGGATTAATGAATTGTTTAGTGCTTTTGGTGGTTTTGTTATAAACCACCGCTCTGATGTGTTGAGAACTCATTTCCAGATTATTTTCCCTCAGATAAACTGGTGGTGTTCGTGCCAACTCATAGCTTATACCTGCATGGGTTAATTGAGACAATGCCTTAGTCAGAATCACCAATGACATGCAATTCCCTGAATTAAGAGCCATGGCGTCAGTCGCAATCAGTGTTTCAGAATGAAAATTAAAATACTGNAATTGATCTTGTAGGTATTTGAAGATTCGTTGGCTGTCAGACAAATCTCGGTAGTCGATGTTATGAATTTGATTTAAAAAGTGTTCTTTTTGTTCGGGGGTTAAGGTGAATATTTCTTGCAGTGAAATCACTTCGATNGGTTCACCAAATAGCTGGTCTTGGAAAATGTCATCTTCGGAGAAGTTGTTTTTAAGGTCTAATCTTGAAGGTGCGCCACAAGCCGAAAGTAAGCTTGTTATCATTATCAATAACAACAATGGCACTAGATTTGTTGGAAATCTANACATTCATTTATTATAGAATGAGTTTTTAAGTAGCCACAATATTTTTTTTACTTAATTTGTGTGCCCATTCATGGCATTGAATCTTCGCTGGTTGGAGTATTGGTATGATTTATACCGTCATNTTTTATATGTCATNAACACAATGACCCGATATATAAGTAATCTAGATTCAAGACATGAGGTGAGAAAACTCACCCCATGTTACCGGTTTACATAAGCATGTCAACTGAACTTGAATCAATCGCATACTCGTCATTTTAGTTCTTTCAATTCAGTGAATTATTTTTTTGATTAAATCAAATGATTGTCTTCACAAAACACTTTAAAGGACTTGGCTAATAAAGTCACATCCGCTTCGGGTGAAATGGAAGCCCTGACGACATAGTCTTTGTCATCTTCTTTGGTGGTGCCTTGAGTTGAGGTGGCAGGTATCGTCCAGTAACTGCCCTTAAGTTGACCATAGCTGACGCAATTTTTACAATCATTGGGGTGCCTGTTAATCATGAACTCAATCAGTTTTTTGTTCAGTTCTTTTTGTAACTCTTGACGTGCTGATGGTGTGCTTGCATTGATCGGCAAATCTAATGAAAATACCGATGGCATAAAACCTCTTTTAGCCATCTCATCATTAACGTAAAAGATTTTGGCATTGGGAATCATGCTGTGTACTTGCATAACAAATTCACGGGTTTTGTTATAAGCTTTGACAATGCGCTCAGGCATGGTTGGCATGGTTTCAGCCAAAATGTTCAATTGATTGTTGTCTGCTGCATTGTCTGACAATTTAAGATGAGCTGCAATCAAAGGCATCAGAAATTCTGCCTTTGAGTTGGCAGCACAGTAGCCTGCGATACAACGTCCACCGCTGGGGAATTTAGAGCCGCTTGAAAATGAAATTGTTTTAACCGCTTTGAGTTCACTGTCATGGTGTAATAATTTCACGTTAGGGCAGAAGGTTTGGTCGACCATGAATATGGGTTCTGCGGCAGTTGTTTGGTTGGGGGTTGTTCGTTTTTTTGCCAGGGTTTCACCCAATAAGTTCATGTCAGGCACTTCAACTCTGGGATTGGTGGGAATTTCAGCCAAAACAATTGGGACCCCATCAATACTGGCTACATGCTCTAAGGCCAGTTCTAAGCTGTTGACTAAATCTGCACCACCGTCAACTAATAAGTCAACAATTCCTACCTGAGGTAACAAGTCAGCGACCCTTCTGGATTGGTCGTTGGTACCGCCATAGCAGTTAGGCGGCAGGATGATTCTGATCGGTTTATTTGGGTGCTGAATGATCGCATTTTCCACTAAACCCATTAAAATGGCGTATTGAATAGACAGTCCACTGGATGCGACTAATGGATCTATTTGGCTGCCGGTATTTTCACGTATACAATGAGCGACTGTATCGGGTGCTTGACCATTTAAAACAGTTTTTATTGGCTTGTTACCCACCATTTCATGCAGAACATGTAAGCAATTTAATGGAGACATGGCAATGGTTTCACGTCTTCTGACGTGTTGAACTGTATTGACAGTGGATGGGGTACCTTTTTGGTTGATGATAACAAATGAACCATAATCAGAACTGATGTTCACTGTGGCATCGATATTAGGAATTGAAGACAGTTGTTGATTGAAGGGTTGTGCAGTAACAAACACATTGTATTCATCCAGTCTATTTGGTATTTCTGTACTACCTTTAACTTGCGTTAATTGGTATTTGTAACCGTATATTTCTTTTAATCGTGGTTCGTCTAACAAAGGAGAGTCGTTAACATCGTAATAAATGTGGGTGGACTTATTATTCAGTGTATTGCTGCGTAACAATGCCAGNATAGGCATGGTTTTGGAGGCAAAAGTAATGACTCGATCTTCTTCAACTTGATTGATGTTCGCCAATACCCACTCAAGTACGCTAGATAATTGGTGACCCAGTCGAATATAGTCGTATGCGGTGGGTAAATGTTCTAGAGATTCCGGATCGATGTTGTTATCGGCTACAAGTGTTTTTAACTGATTTAAAAATTCAGTCTTGGCAGCTGATTCATTATAGATATCCAGTCGGTGTGTGGTGAGGTTTATCCAGTCTTCAGGTAAGTTTTGCAGCAGTTTCTTAAGTGCTTTTAATATTTTATTATTGGTTTCCAATGAATACTCCAAATGTCATGGNGATTTAAGTTTCGGGTTGGNTTATTTGTTAAGTTTCATAAATAGGATCGATTATAACCAGTTCAATGATTGTTTGAGATATATTGATAAATACATTACTTTTTGAGATAAATGACCTTGGTTATCGAAAATATATAGGTTTGTTGCCTGTATTGCTTAAAAAATACATTATAATTTTTCTTAGCAAATACAAAGTGCTAAGTACTTAAATCTGTATTAAGCATTGTGAAGTGGGTGTTAGTTTAACCACCAGAACCTTCACAATGCTTTTNAAATTTATTACCCTTCACAAGTGCATACCTAATGGTTTGTTTTTACGTCTTTCTAATTCGANAATAATGGTTTCAGTTGTTTCGAATGCTTTTGGCTCAAATGCATAGTACTCTTTAATCGATTGGCTTAATACTGTATTTTAAATGATGATTGTTATTAACTAGCAAAGGGTTTGTGTTTATTCATATANGNCATTGTCAACACAATAATTTCTGATTGATGTTGCAATGAATTTTGATGATATTGGTTGTTGCATACTTAGTTTCGTTCTAATCTGAGTTGATGAAACTTCAATTGAAGGTAGGCCCGTCACAACATACACGTTGGGGTTTATTTGCTTTAACTGTTCAATGAAACTCAGGTTGATTCCGTGACCTGGGCGTTGGTGTATCAGCAAGCCATTTTCTTTGACCAGGTCTTGCCAGTGGAACCATTTTCTGAATTTGGGCCAGCGTCCAGCGAAATGGTCGGCGCTAAGAACGAACAACTTATGCCTGTCTTTTATTGCGTGAAGGGTTTTGTAACTGTAACTTTTTTGTTGGTTTTGATAAAATAATTGTTTTTCAATATCAGACACATAAACAGGATAGTTAAACTTGTTTATTATATTTTCTGATGTCATTTGGCACATCATATAACGGTGTTCAAATGCCGTTTTGGGTTGAAGTTTGTCTGCGATTAAATTNGGTGCATAGCTGGGAATCAGCATAAACCTCTCGATGCTTATGGCTTGTTGTTTGGCGTAAGCAAAGCTGTTAAGAATGACTTGTTCATGTCCCTTGTGAATGGGATCTGCTGTTAAACCAAAGATCAAAGTATAGGACTTGTTTGTCATGTCGTATTAAAACCCTCTAACACATTTGATCCTATCGGGTATGCCACCGCCACGTGTTTTGATGTTCGTCAGAGCCTGGATTTGGCTCAAGAATGAAGTGTTAGTTGTGGCAGTCATCAATGTTTGTAGCCGTTAGTGATTGGCATTCTGCGGTCTTTGCCAAAAGCCATTTGGGTCACTCTGGGTCCGGGGGCTGCTTGTTGTCTTTTGTATTCATTGCGGTCCACCATTGTGAGTACTTTAACCACTAAAGCCAACTCTTGGCCTAAAGCTTTGGCGATTTGAGCGGCGTCTTTATGGTGGTGTAAATAGGCTTTGAGGATGGCATCTAATACTTCGTATTCAGGCAATGAATCTGAATCCTTTTGATCAGGGCGCAGTTCGGCTGAAGGTGGTTTGGTGATGGTGTTCTCAGGAATGACCGGTCCGGCTGGATCGATGCTGTTGCGGTATTCGCACAAAGCATAAACTTGTAGCTTGAATAAATCTTTAATCGGAGCGAAGCCACCAGCCATGTCACCATATAAGGTGGTGTAACCTACGGAGGTTTCACTTTTATTGCTGGTGCACAGTAAGATGGCATTGCTGTTGTTAGAAAAGGCCATCAGCAAAACACCTCGTATTCTGGCTTGAATGTTTTCATCGGTTTGTCGATGGAAATAATCATCGTATATCTCGTTAAATAGGGGTTCGAGAAAATCATGGAAAGTCGTGTGCATGGACTTGATTGGTACCACTTCACTCTGCATACCAAGGGTGTCAGCTAAAATTTGGGCATCGGTAATTGAATGATCTGATGAATATTTGGAGGGCATCAATACTCCAGTGACGTTCTCTGCACCAATGGCATCAGNCGCAATAACGGCAGTTAATGCAGAGTCGATACCACCAGACAAGCCTAANACGGCTTGGGTGAAGCCATTTTTTTGAAAATAATCACGGGTACAAGAAACCAAGGCATCATAAAGTTCAGCCAAAGGGGATTCAGGTGGTGTGATGTGTAGTTCGGCCAAAGCAAAGTTGATTTTGGTAAATGCAGCTTCAAATGAGGGCGCTAACGCCATTAACTCACCATTGGCTTCGATGGCACAACTGGTGCCATCAAAAATCAATTCATCCTGACCGCCGACTAAATTACAATAAACCAATGGTGTGGCTAACGCCTTGGCCCTTTTTTGTAACATGGCAATCCGGCTGTTAATTTTCCCTGCCGCATAAGGTGATGCAGAAATGTTAATCAGTAAGTCAACACCTTGTTTGGCTTGGTATATTACAGGTTCGGCATCGTACCAGATNTCTTCACAAATGGTGATACCGACTTTGAATAATTGATTTTGAATGGTTANCTCAGCGATGCCATCNTGATCGCCTGGGGTAAAATACCTTTTTTCATCAAACACCAAATAGTTTGGCAATTTGTGCTTGTCGTAAATCATTTTGATTTCACCATCTTGAATCAATGCAGCTGAGTTATATAATAATTCAGGTTCATTGGGATGGTTTCTTGGGAACCCTAAAACAACTGCAATGCCATCAGCGTGTTCTGCAATGGCTCTGATAGAGTCATAACAATCATCTAAAAATTGTTGGTGAAACAATAAATCTTCAGGTGGATAGCCGCAGATGACTAATTCAGTCAATACCAAAATGTCAATATTTTCAATCTTTGCTTGTTGAATGGCGTCTAAGATTAATTGACGGTTGCCGGCCAAGTCGCCGACTTTGACATTCAATTGTGCCATGGCTATGTTGATATTAGGTTGTTTCATGGTNATGTTGTCCATTATTTGATTTAAATCACCAGCAAACTGTAATCCATTGCTTTGACTGAATGGGTGAGGGCACCTATTGATACATAGTCAACGCCGGTCAATGAAATTCCTTCAATGGTTTTAAGCGAGACATTACCAGAAGCTTCTAAATCTATTTTATCAGCTGTGATTTTAACCGCTTCAGCCATGGTTTCATTGTCCATATTGTCTAACATGATGCGGTCAACAGGACAGCTTAATGCTTCTCGTAATTCAGTTAAATTGGTGACTTCAACTTCAATGGGTCTTTGGTGCTTATCATATTCAAGCAACTTATTAACTGCTTGGGTAATGCCTCCAGCAGCTTTGATNTGATTTTCTTTTAACATGGCCATGTCATATAAACCATGTCTGTGATTTACCCCGCCACCTAAAGTAACTGCCCATTTATCCAATACCCTGAGGTTGGGNGCGGTTTTTCGGGTGTCTAATATTTTGCACTTACCTTGTGCCAGTTGAACAAATTGATTGGTTAATGTTGCAATGCCGCTCATGCGCTGTAATAAATTGAGTGCAACACGTTCCGCGCCGAGGACCGACAACACAGGACCGTNGATTTTTGCTATCACTTCGCGATCATTGCAATGGTCACCGTCATTAAANNATAATTCAACTTTGACCGTTGAATCAAATAATAGAAATGTTTCCTTGAAAACGTCTAATCCTGCAATGACACCGTCTTGTTTAGCTATCAGTTTGGCTTCGCACTGTTGGTCTGCAGGAAAAATGGCTTCACTGGTTAAGTCACCTGTTTGAATGTCTTCCAACAAAGCGCTGGCGATGATGTTTCGATAATTTACTGGGTTCATAAGTTTTTCTGTCGCAGGCCTGTCGTCAGGCTGTTAAAATGCCGATTGTTTATTTAATAATCTGACATTATCTTTGACCACCGAATGAAGCACAAGAGCACGCACAAAAAATACATGAAAAAAGCCCTTAAGTTAGCTGCTAAAGGGTTGTTCACGACAGGCGCCAATCCCAGGGTAGGTTGTGTCATTGTTAAAGATGACCGCATCATTGCTCAAGCCTACCATAAAAGAGTGGGTGAACAGCATGCAGAGGTTTTGGCTTTAGCTAAATTAAAAGACAACAGTGCAGAGGGTTCGACAGTTTATGTGACTTTAGAACCTTGTAGTCATTATGGTAAAAATCCACCTTGTGCAATGGCCTTGATTAAAGCCAAGGTTAAAACAGTGGTGGTCTGTAATGATGACCCTAATCCATTGGTAGCTGGTAAGGGATATGCCATGTTGAAGCAATCAGGGATTAAGGTGGTTACTGGTGTNCTGGCTAAAAAAGGCATGGATTTAAATCGAGGTTTTTTGCATCGCATGAAAACCGGCTTACCTTGGGTGCGCTGTAAAATGGCCCAGTCTTTGGATGGTCGAACCGCCATGTCCAGCGGAGAAAGTTATTGGATAACTGGGGANTCATCTCGTGCCGATGTACAATTTTGGCGTGGTCGCAGTGGTGCTATTATCACAGGTATTGAAACAGTGCTTATGGATGATTGTAGAATGACTGTGAGGCCAGACTCGTTTTCTAAGATTAATAAAAAAATACCGCATGATTTTGACCGACATCAACCATTAAAGGTGGTGGTAGACAGTCAGTTAAGAATTCCCTTGGATGCCAAAATTTTACATAAACCTGAACAAGTCTTGATTGTTACAGCTGTTAATGATGTGGNTAAAATAAATAAATTGAAAGCCAAGGGTGTTCGGGTAAAAACAGTCAAAAACAAGAGCGGGGCTGTCGATTTAACTCGTTTAATTGAATATTTAGGTCAGCAACAAATCAATCAAGTTTTGGTTGAATCTGGTGCGACTTTAGCCGGCAGCTTAATGCAGCTTGGATTGATTGATGAGTTGTTGGTTTATACCGCTCCCGTTATTATGGGGTCATCGGCACGACCTTTGTTGAAAATAAATATTGAAGAAATGTCACAGCGACTCCATATTAAAACCATCTCTTTAAAATCCATAGGTAAAGATTGGCGTTTGCGGGCGTTGGTCATAAAATAGTTATGTTCACAGGTATCATTAAATCTATCGGCAATGTCATTGATAAAAAAGAACTTNCTGGTGATTTGCGTTTCACGGTAAAGACTCATTTTGAAAATCCTGAAAACATTCAATTGGGTGATTCTATTGCTATGGATGGGGTTTGTTTGACAGTCACTGAAAAACTTCAAGATCAAGTTGTTTTAGATGTTTCAGTTGAAACGGTTAATAAAACAACCGTCGGTCAATGGCAGATTGGCAGCCAACTTAATTTAGAGCCAGCCATGACTTTACAAGATCAATTAGGCGGACATATTGTATCTGGCCATGTTGATGCGATTGGGCATTGTTTGAGCCGAGTGGCGAGCGCCCGTTCTGAGATTTTTGAATTTGAAATACCCCATGAGTTGAGTCGATTTGTGGTTACCAAGGGCTCTGTTACTATNAATGGGGTTAGCNTAACGGTCAATACGATAGAAGCCAATAGGTTGTCAGTCAATTTAGTTCCCCATACCATGGAACATACCAACTTGGGTTTACTCCAACCCAATGATGCCGTCAATATAGAAGTTGATACCATCGCACGTTATGTTGAAAAAATGCTAAGACCTCACATTTAACCCACTAACCAGAGAACGAAATGAGTTTAGAATTAAACAGCACTGAAGAACTGATTGCTGACATCAAGGATGGCAAGATGGTTATATTAATGGATGATGAAGATCGCGAGAATGAAGGTGATTTAGTTATTGCTGCTAATGCCGTGACTCCAGAAGTGGTTAACTTTATGGCTAAATATGCCAGAGGGTTGCTGTGTCTGACTTTGATGCCTGAACAATGCAAACGTTTGGAGTTACCTCTGATGGTGGATAAAAACACCGCACAGCTGGCAACTAATTTCACGGTTTCAATAGATGCTGCAGAAGGGATTACCACTGGTATTTCAGCTTATGACAGGTATAAAACTGTGGTTGATGCGGTACAAGTTAATGCCAAACCTACTGATGTGGTNGTTCCTGGTCATATCTTCCCANTGATGGCACAACAGGGTGGTGTGCTGGCAAGGGCGGGCCATACTGAAGCAGGNTGCGATATTGCCAAGCTATCTGGTAGAACCCCGGCTGCATTAATTGTNGAAATTATGAATGATGATGGCAGCATGGCACGACGCGAGGACTTGATTAAGTTTTCACAACTTCATGATTTGAAAATAGGNACCATTGCAGATCTGATTGAATATCGAATGATGAATGAAACCACGGTGTCGGTTGCCGATGAATTTAGCTATGAAACTCAGTGGGGTGAGTTCAAAGTTAAAAAATTCATTGATCGAATCACTGAAACTGAGCATTTGGCTTTTTATAAAGGTGAGCTCAGTGCTGATCATTCTGTGCCGGTTAGGGTTCAGTATGGTCATTTTTTCAGAGAATTACGTGGCCTCGAATCCANCGATGATTATTGGACAGCGCAAAGAGCGATGAAGACCATTGCAGACAATGGCAGTGGAGTGATGGTGGTGTTAAATTCGAATGAATCGGTGCCGATTGAAATTGATGCCCTAGAAATAGATAATGGGGGCGCCAGAAAAAGTAAAGACAATTATGCCTATCAAAATGTTGGCATTGGCTCTCAAATTTTAAAACACTTAGGTGTTGGTAAAATGCAATTGATGAGTCCTGAAATTCGATTCCCAGCCTTGTCAGGATTTGGTTTAGAAATCACTGAATTTATTTCATACAAAGGATAATATAATGAAAATAGCAATCATAACGGCTCCTTTTTACCGCCACATCAGTGAAGGTTTATATGAAGGCGCTACTAATTATTTGAACCGAGAAAATGTTGAATATGAAAGATTTGATGTGCCCGGTGCCTTAGAGGTTCCATTGGCCTGCCAATACATTGTTCAAACTGAAAANTTTGATGGGATTGTGGCTTTGGGGGCTGTCATTAGGGGAGAAACGGCACATTTTGATCATGTATGTGNGCAAAGTGCTCGAGGCATCATGAATGTGTCATTGGAAAACAACATGCCTATCGGTAATGGTATTCTTACGGTTGAAGATGAAAAACAGGCTTTGGCACGATCCAGTGTTGATGAGAGTTTAGGAAAGGAAAACAAAGGCAAAGAAGCTGCACAGGCGGCTGTTGCTTTATTACGTATGAAGCATGAACTTGATAAATAAGATGGATAAGCAAANTGACAGCACGCAATTTATCACTCAGGCCAAATTACCAACGGCCTACGGTGAATTCGTGATTCATGTATTTCAACACAAAGGACAGGAACACTTGGTGTTGACACAGGGTGAGTTTATGTCAGGTGATACGATTTTGACTCGAGTTCATTCTGAATGTCTAACTGGTGATGGTTTGTTCAGCCTAAGGTGTGATTGTGGACCTCAATTGGCTTACGCGATGGATAAGATTAGGCAAGAAGGTGTNGGTATGATTGTTTATTTGCGTCAAGAAGGACGTGGTATTGGTCTGACCGAAAAAATAAAAGCCTATCAACTGCAGGATCATGGTGTTGATACCTTCGATGCCAATGTTCAGTTGGGTCACTTACCTGATGGACGTAATTATGATATGTTGGCAGATGTGTTCGCATATTTAGGTGTCAGCAAAGTGAATTTAATGACAAATAATCCTGAAAAAATTCGTTCAATTGAATCGCAAGGGGTGCAAGTTGTAGACCGAATACCCGTTAAAGTGGGGCACAACTCACATAATAAAAGTTATTTGAAAACCAAGAAAGAACGTTTTCTACATTTAGACTAATTTGTTCAATAATTTACATTATTTCAGCGACTAGCATTCATTTTAATGCAGCAGGTTTGCAATGATGTTATTAACGAAGAGTTTTTGGATTTGTTAGANTGGCTTTTGTTTAAAAGTATAATTTTGTAGTAATTTGTTATAAAAGAAGCTAAGTTTGTTCATTTGATAAATACGGAAATCTTAAAATGAAAAAATTTAAGTCACTATTAAAATCATTCGTTCTCACATTGATTTTCTGTATAACTTCTTTCTGTATAACTTCAAGTATTTCATATGCCAATATTTATAATGTTACCAGATTGGATGATCCCATTCCAGATGGGTGTTTGGTCAATGACTGTTCGTTAAGAGAGGCTGTTAATGAGGCCAATCTCCAAGTGGGGGATGATGAAATTATTTTGCAAGCTGGAGTGTATAGTATTGAAATTCCGCCTGATGCTCTCAATGAAGACAATTCAGGCGATTTTGACATCATCAGTGGCTCACTGACAATAACTGGTCAAGGTAGTTGGCAAACATCGATTATTGGTGATTTTATAGATCGCGTTTTTGATGTTAATAATGCTGACTTAGTCATCNAATCAATTGATATTTCCAAAGGTGCGTCAAATGACGAATACGGAGGGGGAATAAGGGTAGTTGATGGATCATTAACTCTTGACCAAGTTACCGTAAGAAATAATTTTTCTGGAATAAATGGAGGGGCAATTTCCGTACATGGGAGTGTTTTATTTGCATCAAACCTGACTATAAAAAACGCCTATATAGCTAGAAACAAATCATATAGAGACGGTGCTGGACTTTTTTGCGACTATTGTACTGTTAATATTTCAGACAGTTTTTTTCAATACAACGATTCAGGAGAATCTATACTCGGTCTTGCCCGTTCTGATGTGGAAATTGATCGAACAACAATCAGTCATAATATCTCTAGCGCTGGTGCATTGAAAACATACTACTCTACTGAGTTTGCTATGAAAAACTCTACCATCAGTGACAATATAAGTACTTCTGTTTTTACAATTTCAACCTTTGAAATGTTTGGCGATAGTGAGTCAGAAGGCAATGGCGTTACTTTAGTGGGTAACACCATTGTAGCAAACCAAGGTGATTCTCAAGCCGATGTACTTATTTTACAAAGTGAGGGTGTATCATTTTCTGAAAATATCATTGATGCAAACATGGTTTTTTATCCATTTCAATCGGATGGCTATAATATTTTAAGAGACAGCATTTCACTTCCAAGTTTNGCTTCAAGTGATTATGTGATGAAAAATAGCAGTCTTCTTGAATTAATGCCTTTGGCTAATAATGGCAGTTTAGGGTTGACCCATGAATTAGGCCAATCCAGTATTGCAAAACGATTCAAAGATCAAAACTGTCATAATATAGACCACCGCGGCATCAATCGGAATAATCCTGTTTGTGATGTGGGTTCGTTTCAAACTGGTTATTGCAATGATACGAGTTTTGATGTTCCTGACTCTGATTCTAATGGCATCATTAGTGAAATCACAATTGATGACAACAGAGAAATACTGGGCATGGAACTCTATTTAAATGTCAACCACACTCATGTAGGTGACTTGAAAGTGGAGTTGGAACATGTTGAGACGGGCTTGTCATCAGAGTTGATCAATCAACCGAATAGTGGTGGTTGTACAGGGGATAATATAAATATAATAATCAGTGAGTTAGATCAGAACGCCTTGGGTATAGATGTTTCATGTCAATCACAAACGGGATACCGCGAAGCCTTTCCTCAACTGACCAAACGGTTTAAGCCGCTCAATGGAAGTTTGTCATTGTTTAACAACATAGAATTAGGTGGAACTTGGCAACTTAAAATATCTGATTTATTGTCTGAAGAAACGGGAAAGATTGAAGGATGGTGTTTATACCCTAAGTTAAATTTTGATGACTTAATTTTTGCAAACGGCTTTTAGATGTCGCTATTTAAACGGTCACTCTGAAGATTTACATAGTGATGTTATTTACATAAATCGACATAGCATTCAAATTTAGAGAAGTCACTGATAAGTGTCTATTAAACATGAACTATTTATAAGTGACTCACCCAAATCCTAAGATACAAATTTGTTGTATTAAATATGACAATTGATTATTATATTATTGTGTGTGTTAAATCATAATATAACTAGGTTTGAAAAACGGGGGATTCATGCACATAAAAACCATCTCATTGGCCTTCATGGCTTTTCTCTATTTGATTGAAACCAGTCAAGCTCAATTGCCAGAAAATCCAAATGACTGGGTCTGTTCATCCACATCAAACTCAGAGCTGGAAAATTTGTCAGCTGCTTGGTGTGATAGCAATAAACCATCTCAAGCTGACATGGATTGGCGAGCCAGAACTGGTTTTGTCCTTGAACCAGGTGAAATAACTGATTTAACCGTTAAAAATGCGTTTGATCTTCAGTTAAGAAAATTCCTTAGATCGCGCGTTTATTCAAATGTACTTAAATGGAGTAAAGATCAAAATTGGCGCATGACTGGGCCTTATGTGGGTGAGTTTGGAGAAGGTGAAAGTTATGGTGTCCATCCCGCGGTTAGGGTTTATTATTCACCTGAGATGGTGGTATGGATGTGTGGTGATCGAAAAACTGAATTACCTATTGGTGCGATGATTATTAAGGAAATGGCCAATATCGATTCAAAATTAGGGGTGATCAAAAACGATGATTGCATGAGCATTCCTGATGAAGAGAGTCGTTTGCCTAGTTCCTGGACGGTGATGTATCGATCGGATGTAACGCATGATCAATGGTATTGGGCCAATCCAACCAATACACCTAAACAGATTGATCCTGTAAATGGTGATGGAAATCCGCCGATACTAGATAAGTCAGCATTTGTTTGGCAAGATAATGTGCCAATTGAACCAGTACAAAGGAATCAAGATTGGTACCCAACAGGGTATTTGTTCAGTGATTCCGATAAAGTGAACACTGTGGTATATCCTTATAGCCTATATGGTGCTGCTTGTATTAATTGTCACGCCACTGCAACCAGTCATTTGACATTTTCATCTTTGGATAATATCGTCAGTGAAGGCTTACAGTACAAATGGTATCCCGCATTGAAGCATAATAAGTCGAGGCTGTATTTGAAGGATAGTTTGCACAGCCAAGCCCATGATGTGGCTTTGTTCGAGACAGGATTGAAAGCAGTCAAGCAAAACCCTTTCTCTCAGCCTTTAAAAACCATTAATTCACAATTTGTTGAATATTTTGGTGATTTGGGCGTCAATCAGTTTAGTCAAGCATGGAATCTGAGGTTACCTGCTGAAACATTTGATCATCAATTGTCTCGTTTAAATGATCTTGATCAGTATCTAACCTCAGACCAGTGCATCAACTGCCATGATGCGACTTATGCCAATTCTGCTGAAGCCAATATGTTGATCAATAAAGACAACAGTACCGATAAAGACAACAACAAGGACAAGATTAAAATCAATGTATCGCCTTATGGTGAATGGCGAGTTTCACCTATGGGATTGGCTGGTCGTGACCCCATTTTCTTTTCTCAATTACAAAGTGAAACCAATAACTTGCCAGAAGCCAAGAAGTGTATAGAAAACACCTGTTTACATTGTCATGGTGTTATGGGACAAAGACAACAAGCAATTGACACAGGCCCATCAGATGAATGTAAAAACCTATTTGCTGTGGCTCCACCTGAGGGTGTGCCATTTGGTAAACCTTTTGAGAAGTCTACAGTGACACGATGGCAAGATGCATTGCCTAACAACCACGATGCTCAATATGGTGCGTTGGCAAGAGATGGTATCTCATGTATGGTCTGTCATCAAATCAATGAAACAGGATTGGGGACAGAAGCTGGCTATACAGGTAATTTTGTCACCAATGAACCGGGTACGGTTGTTGGTCCTTATGCTTCTGCGGAAGTTATTCAAAAACCGATGCAAAATGCTTTGGACATCACGCCTGAGTTTGGACAGCAGATTAAAGATTCTGATATGTGTGGTTCATGCCACAATATATTGTTACCGACTTATAACAATGATGGGACACCACATTTTCATCAAGCGCCTGATGGGCAAAAAGTAAACGCCACATATGAACAAACCACCCATCTGGAATGGGTAAATTCAGATTTTTCAAAGAAAGATGATTTTCAAAGTTGTCAAGATTGTCATATGCCGACCCAATTCAGAGTGGGGGATACCCACAATGAGTTAAAAGGCATGAAAATTGCCAATATAGAGAGTAATGAGTTTGCCCCAACTACCCACAGATTGCCAGATGGAGACATCACCTTAACAGCTCGCGATACTTTTGCCAGACATTCTTTACATGGCTTAAATGTATTTATTAATGAGATGTTTCAGCAATTCCCGATGATTCTTGGCTTGCGACAAATGGATTATATGGTGAATTCAAATGTACAGCCTGCGTTAATTACTGGTCGTGATTCAATGATTGAAATGGCCGAAGATCAAACCGCAAAGGTTGATATTACTCAGGTCAAAGTAAGCGATCAACAATTGAATATTGATGTTGAAGTTGAAAATCTTACCGGTCACTTTTTACCCTCAGGCGTGGGTTTTCGCCGGGTATTTTTGGAAACCATTGTTTATGATAAAAACAATCAAGCGATGTGGGCTTCTGGTCGCACCAATGACTTAGGGGTTATCCTTAATGGACTGACAAGTGAACCATTGATCACAGAGCAGGGTGGTAAAGGTAAACAATCATATCAGCCGCACCATCAGGTTATTACACAAACTGATCAGGTACAAATATACCAAGAAATCATTCAGGATTCAGCGGGTGATAACACCACATCATTCCTGCGCCGCGTTACTGATAAGAAGGACAATCGAATCCGTGGCAAGGGCTTTGATCCGAAATTTTATTTAGACAATAAATCGCCATATATTCAAATGCTAGGGGTGTTGATTGGCAATGCTGCTAAAGACCCTGACTATTATGATAAATCCAAAACAGGTAGTGATCGATTGACCTATTCAATTCAAATGAGCGCTAAGGAAATTGAGCAAGTCGGATATGTCAAAGTTAATTTATTTAATCAATCGATACCTCCTGATTACTTACAGGATCGATTCAGCGATGCCACTGTTGGCCCAGCTGAAAAAGATGACATTCAGCGATTGTATTATTTAACCAGTCATTTAAACACCGAGATTGCGACCGCAGAAGGTAAACAGGTGATTAAAGATTGGAAGTTCTATATCAATGGGCAATGCAAAAAGGTTGATCAATCTTTGTGTGAAAGCCTATAAATATCACAGTATTGACTGAGGTTAATCCAATGCATAATCAGGTCATTGACCTCAGTTTTGTTCAACTTGTATGGATGGGTCGATAGTTATGGGTTATAGAAAACCATGACTATTGACCTACGAAATAAGCTGTAATAGGTGACTATCAGCTCATCTTTTTCAATAATTTTTATGTTCAAATAATTAAGGAAGACGATTTGGGAACAGTTNTTTTTACATCAAGCATTAATGATATAAGCCGGTATAGGCCATTAGTACTGAATGTAAAAACATTTGTAACTATCAAGTAATTCCCACGTTAATCAAGCAAATAACCAATTATTTCAATATAAAGAGGATTCAATTGTGAAAAAGATATTTAAGATAGTTGCACCGATATCAGTGCTGATTGCCAGTGTATATATTGTACAAGCGTTGGCCGCCTCAAAACCTGAGCCAGAAAAGAAAGAACCGACCCAACGATTAATCTCACTGTATGTTGATGAAGTTAAGTCTGAAGAAATAACTCCAGGTGTTCAAACACAAGGTGAAGTGAAACCCAAAACAGAAATTAACCTAACATCCAGAGTCACTGGTCATGTGGTGAGCATTTCAGATTCATTTGCAGAAGGTGCCGAATTTAATTCCGACACCACATTAATTAAAATTGATGATACCGATTACAAAGTGGCGGTGATTCGAGCAGAAGCCAAGGTGGCCACTGCTGAAGTGGGCTTGGAACGTGAATTGGCCAATGCCAAAATGAAAAAAGACACTTGGCTGCAAAAGCGTGGCGATGTAACACCCTCAGCATTTGCGCTGAACAAGCCACAAGTGTTAGAAGCTGAAGCCAATTTAAGAGCGGCCAAAGCTGATTTAGCCGAAGCCAAATTAAATGTTAGCAGAACCAGTATTAAAGTACCTTTCAATGGAAGAGTGGTCAGTAAAATGGTCGGTTTAGGTCAATACATCACTGCAGGAACTCAATTGGGAAAAGTCTTTTCAGTTGACTCTGTCGAAGTTCGTTTACCTTTAACCGATTTGCAATTAACTGAACTTGATTTACCCATGGGATATATGGCCAAACCAGGTGAGGGACCTGTGGTTAAATTTTCCACCAGTATGGGCCGGTCGAAACACCAATGGCAAGGTCGTGTGATACGTACCAATGCGTCAGTAGATCAACAAACACGTTTGATTTATGTCACTGCTGAAGTGATTGATCCATACGGTAAAGGTGCTGATTTTGGTGTTCCATTTGCTGTTGGCATGTTTGTTCATGCCGAAATTGAAGGGGTTGAGTCAAAACAAGTTTTGGTGATTCCTAGGGATGCCTTGAGAAATGCCGATAAAGTATATGTCGTGGATAGTGAGGATAAGCTTGACATCAGGTCGGTTGAAGTGATTTCAACTTCTAAAGACCAGGTTTTATTAAGTGCGGGGGTAAACATTGGTGAAAAAGTAGCAGTCTCAACAGTGCCTAATGCTGCACATGGCATGTTGGTAAAGCCGATCGCAAAAGACAGTATTGATGACGCTTTAGTTTCTCAGCTTTAAATTCATAACTAATAGGTGAAATGATGAATAAATTAATTGCATGGTGGGCAAATAATTCAGTAGCAGCTAATTTGGTTATGATTGGTATTTTTGTCGCAGGTTTTATTGGATTCAATTCATTAGAACGTGAAATGGATCCACAAGTGAGGTTTCCTGGACTGCAAATCAATGTAAGTTGGCCGGGAGCATCTCCGCAAGATGTGGAAGAGCAGTTGGTTGCGCGAATTGAAGAATCCGTTAGTGACATGGATGCGATTGAATGGGTGCGTTCTTCTTCCAGGGAAGGGTTTGGTAGCGTTTCAATTCTAGCTGAACAGCAAGTTGATTTTAATCAGTTCATGAATGATGTCAAAATTCGAATTGATTCCATTTCCACCTTTCCATCAGATATGGAACAACCCATCGTCCAGCAATGGATTAATCGAGATGAATTTATCCGAATTGCGGTGCATGGTGATTTGGCAGAAAGAGAGCTCAAAAGATTGGCTGAAAAGTTACGTCGTGAAGTGGCTCAATTACCAGCCATAACGGTGGTTCAATTATTCGGTACTCGTGAAGAAGAAATATCAATTGAAGTGGGTGAAGATGCTTTGAAACGATATGGAATTACCTTCACGGATGTGGCAACAGCCATCAGAAATTCGTCAATGAATCAATCATCTGGTTCAGTCAGAACTGAAGTCGGTACCTATCAACTTAAAGTGAGAAGCCAGGCTGATACTGAATCCGAGTTTGCTGACATTATAGTTAAAGAAACCACTGATGGTGGTGTCATTCGTGTCGGTGATGTGGCGACTGTGATTGATGGTTTTGAAGACAATCCAATTTTGGCTACATTAAATGGTGAGCCTGGTGTTTTGATTCAAGTCATGACCACCGAAATTATGGATATAGTTAAAGCATCAGATTCAGTGAGGAAGTGGCTTGCGGAGAAACAAGGTACTTTACCCAATGGGGCTAAATTAACCCTGTGGAATGATCAAGCCGAAGATTTCAAAGGTCGGATGCAAACTATTGGCAGTTCAGCCTTATTAGGATTGCTATTGGTGTTGATTGTTTTGATGCTGACATTGCGTCCTAAAGTTGCGTTTTGGGTGGCTGTTGGTATTGGTACTGCTTATGCGGGTGCTTTTGTATTTTTACCCACGGTTGGCGTCTCTTTAAATATGCTTTCAACCTTTGCGTTTTTGTTGGTGTTAGGTATCGTGGTTGATGATGCCATCGTTGTAGGTGAAGGCATCCACAGTGAATCGAATCGTTTAGGTGGTGGAACTAAGGCCGCTGTTTCAGGAGCTCAATTGGTGGCGAAGCCAGTTATTTTTGGCGTTTTAACCACCATTATGGCTTTTATGCCCTGGTTGTTTTTGGGCGGGTCCACCAGTGAATTTACACGTCACATTACTTGGGTGGTAATTTTGGCCTTGGCTTTCTCTTTGATTGAATCCTTGTTGATATTGCCATCTCATTTATCCAATATGAAACCTCGTGAAGATCAAAACCGCTTTGGACGGATGCAAAAAGCCATATCGCACAGCATCATTAATTTTGCTCAAAATCATTATCGAAGAATAGGCCAGTGGGCTTTGAATCGACGTTATTTAACCACCAGTCTGTTTATAGGTGTGTTGATTATAGGCTTTGGTATGTTCAATAATGGTTTGGTCAAGAAAAGTTTTATGCCAGACATCGAATCTGATGAAATCATCGTGAATGTGGTTTTACCAGAGGGGGCTCCATACAGCCGAGCCTTAGAAATATTGTCTCAATTACAGAATGCAGAAAAAGCGTTAGAGAATGAGATCAATGAAAAAACCGATGGTCAGGGTGGTTTGATTGAGAACTGGTATACACGATCTCGCAGAGACAGCGTCATTGCTATTGTTAAACTCACACCTCCAGAAGAACGTCCTTTGGCTGTACAAAATATGTCTGCCAAAGAAGCTTCAGTGCGATTGCGTGAATTGATGGGTGATGTACCTGACGCCAAAGAAGTTTCAGTACAGTATAAACAAGGTAACAATGACCCTGGTTATGAATTATCTATTCGTCACCCTGATTTAGATATTTTGAGAGCGGCTACTACAGAATTGGAGACACAGCTTCGGACCTACGAAAACCTTTATGATGTCAGAAATAATTTGGAAGGAGCTTCTGAAGAAATCAGATTAACCTTGAAGCCAGGTTCTACAAAATTAGGTTTAACCTTGGCAGATATCAACAGACAGGTTAGACAGGCCTATTTTGGTGAAGAGGTACAACGAGTTCCTAGGAATGGTCAAGACGTTAGGGTGAAAGTGAGGTATCCGGTTGAGTCTAGACGTTCGATTGAAAGTTTGAATAACTTTTATGTCAGAACCGCTGATGGTCGTGAACTGCCTTTATTGGCTGTTGCTGATCTTGAATATGCCCCAGGGATAAAAAGTATACAACGTTGGAATGGAAACCGAGCTGCTCGTATCAGTGCAGATTTAAAAGATGATGTGCGTGAAGACATTAATCAAGATTTAGAAGAAAACTTTTACCCTNCATGGGAAGCTAAATATCCAGATATTATTCGTGGTTCGGTGGGTCAAGCTGAAGGTGAGGCAAGGTTCCTCAAAGAAGTTATGGGATTATATTTAATGGCATTCTTTGCTATGTACACTTTATTAGCAGTGGCTTTCAAGAGTTATTCACAACCCATTTTAATCTTGATAGCTATACCATTTGCCTTTGTTGGTGCGGTGATAGGGCATGCTGCTATGGATATGACCATGGCGATATTCAGTTACTTCGGCATAGCTGCGGCAGCTGGGGTCGTAGTCAATGATAATTTAGTATTAATGGATTACTGTAATAAACTGCGCGAAAAAGGTATGGATGCCAAAGAAGCCATTGTAGAGGCTGGTGTGGCAAGGTTCAGGCCCATTTTATTGACTTCGGTGACCACCATCGTTGGCTTGGTTCCAATGATGATGGAGCGCTCAATTCAAGCGGCGTTCTTACAACCTATTGTTGTGTCTTTGGCCTTTGGGGTGTTTATGGCATTCTTTGTCACTTTGTTGATGGTGCCTTCCTTGTATGGCATTGGTTTGGACATCAAAGAAGGAGTCAGAAAGTTATTCAAAAGNAATAATAAAGATATGGTTGGTTATGAAACAGACCAAGATGAAGACAAGACTGTTAATGTTATCAGTTGATTAGTTAATTTATTTTATGAATAGAAAAGCCGCCATTATGCGGCTTTTTTAGTTAATGGGTTTTAATTTATTTTGCGTTACATTGAGCTGGTGTTTCAAANTATTTTTAATTGCATCATCCACANTGANGTCGTACAACCTTTGGCAAGTGTTGTCTATGCAATAATTTGAAACTGAATTATTCCTACTACAATCTAAATAAGTTTTTTCAGAACATATCTTGTCTTTTGAATTTNAATTTCACGATACTTGTTATCACTCTCTTTATTTAAAACAATCGAGCACCTATGAACCCATTCTGCACAATCTTCATTAACTAGGCATNTTTGCGGAAAGTTTAAAATTTGAGAAATTTGTCTTTTCACCTCATCACATTCTGGATTTATGATTCTTAAACTACTTTTGTCAAAAAATTCTATGGCATCATTGTCAGCTGTATTTGCCAATGGGTTTAAAGGTTGGTCGAAAACATAAAAAAACAGAAAGTAAATAAGGCAACTAGAAGTAGAGAAGCAAGACTANGAAAAAATAGTTTCCTCTTTTAAATTGATGAAAGTAGTTATAGATTTGACAATTTACAAATATGAAGATTTTAAAATATATAGATTATGATTGGAACTTGGGAAGTCGGCAAGATGAACTTGCCGACTGATCGTGAGGTGTTATTTTAAATTATCAGCAACAAAGTCCCAATTNACGATGTTCCAGAAGTTTTTAACGTAAGCACCCCGGTCATTTCTGGTGTCTACATAATAGGCATGTTCCCATACATCGCAGGTTAACAACGGATGATAGNCATCAGTCATTGGATTGCCTGCATTGAAGGTGTTAACAATTTCTAAAGCTCCGGCTTTATTTTGTACCAACCAAACCCAGCCAGAACCGAATGTAGTGGCTGCTTTTTGATTGAATTGTTCAACGAATGTGGCAAAATCACCAAATGCGGCATTGATTTTATCTGCCAATTGGCCAGTTGGTTCGCCGCCGCCATTGGGNGAAAATCCATTAAAATAGAAGCTGTGGTTCCAAATTTGAGCGGCATTATTGAAAATGCCCCCTTCAGATTTCAAGACGATATCTTCAAGCGAACTATTTTCAAATTCAGTGCCTTTAATCAAATTGTTTAAGTTGTTGACGTAAGCATTGTGATGTTTTCCATGGTGATATTCCAAGGTCTCTTTAGAAATGTAGGGCTCCAAAGCAGTTTTGTCGTAAGGTAAATTAGGTAATTCAAATGACATATAATATCTCCTGATTTTATCATTGTTGTTGTGATAGGTTGTTGTTGGATATATGGATTTATTATTAAATTTAAAGTGGTAATAATAACAATCTCAAGCTATCTGGAATTATTTCAATAGTCACATTATAGGAGAAGTAACGTGAAAGAAATGTGCTCAGTCTTAAGTTTTTGGTTTGATGAAATTGAAACCAAACAATGGTGGCAAAAAGACCCGAAATTCGACCAATTAATCAAAGATCGATTTTTTTCAACTTACCAAAAAGCCATCAATTGTGAACTGTATACTTGGCGTAAACAGCCTGAGGGTAGGCTGGCTGAAATTATTGTTCTGGATCAGTTTTCGAGAAATATGTTCAGAAATCATAAAGCGGCATTTGCTTATGATTCATTAGCCGTTTCATTGTGTCAGGCCGCTATTGATGTTGGTGCTGATTTAACTTTTATAGACCAGCCTAAAAAGCTGTCATTCTTATACATGCCATTGATGCACAGTGAATCAAAAATGATTCATGAGCTAGCGGTTGAGATGTTTTCTAAGCCAGGATTGGAATTTAACCTCGAATTTGAACATAAGCACAAAGTGATTATTGATCAATTTGGTCGCTACCCACACAGGAATCAAATTTTAGGTAGAACATCAACGCCAGAAGAACGTGCATTTCTNAAACAACCTGGCTCTTCGTTTTAAAATTGCTCATTCGTTGACAATTTTTGGGCGTAATGTAGTTACTCGGCTGATTTGAGCTTTGTGTATGCAAACTTATGTTTCATTGTTATATTTAACAATGGTTTGCTGTTGTAATGGGTGTTTTTTATTCAATCTGACTATAAATGCGCGTATAATTTCGGCTCGTTTTTAAACCGTCTAAATAGTATGACAGAATATCGCATTGAGAAAGACAGCATGGGTGAATTAAAAGTCCCTGCTGATGCTTTATATGGCGCACAAACGCAAAGAGCCATTNATAACTTCCCAATCAGTGGCTTAACCATGCCACGTGAATTCATTAAAGCTTTGGGCTTAATTAAAGCCGCAGCTGCAGAAGCCAATTTATCGTTGGGTCATATGGATCAAACTGTATGCAGTGCTGTTCGTAAAGCAGCGGAGACCGTTCAAACCGGCGAAGTTGATGCACATTTTCCTATTGATGTGTTTCAAACAGGGTCTGGAACCAGTTCTAATATGAACTGTAATGAAGTGATTTCACATTTGGCCAGCACCGAAGATTTGTTTATTCATCCGAATGATCATGTCAATATGGGACAAAGTTCTAATGACGTCATTCCAACAGCCATTGCGGTCAGTTGTACAATGAATGTTCATCAAGCATTAATCCCAGCATTAGAGGATTTTATTGATGTTTGTAGAAACAAAGCCAAAGAGTTAAAAGACGTTGTTAAAACAGGCCGCACCCATTTAATGGATGCCATGCCAGTTACATTTGGCCAAGAGTTAAACACTTGGGCCAGTATCACAGAAACCAATATTCAGCGATTGCGTGACACCCTAAAAAGGGTTGCCGATTTGCCACAGGGTGGAACCGCTGTAGGTACGGGTGTGAATGCAGACGTTAAATTTGGATCTTTATTTGCTGAAAAATTGTCCGNTCAAACGGGTGTGGCGTTTAGCTCTATGAAGAATAAATTTGATGGTATCAGTGCACAAGACAACATAGTTGAACTGTCTGGTCAATTAAAAGTTATTGCTTCAACATTTATGAAAATCGCCAATGATTTACGTTGGATGAATTCAGGGCCATTGGCTGGTATCGGTGAAATTGAGTTGCCGTCTTTACAACCTGGAAGCAGTATNATGCCAGGAAAAGTAAACCCTGTTATGCCAGAAGCTGTTGCGATGGTTTGCGCACAGGTNATTGGTAATGATGCAACCATTGCGATTGGTGGTCAATCTGGAAACTTTCAGCTTAACGTAATGTTACCAGTGATTGCTTATAATATATTGCAAAGTATTCACATCCTGAGTACAAGCAGTGTACAGTTGGCGCATAAGTCAATAAAGNATTTTAAAGTAAATTTTGATGCTGTGAGTGAAAATGTGGGTAGAAATCCCATTTTAGTGACAGCGTTAAATTCCGTGATTGGTTATGACTTAGGCGCTAAAATTGCCAAGCAAGCCTACAAAGAAAAACGATCTGTTTTAGATGTGACTTTAGAGAATACCGATTTATCGGAAGCTGAAATTAAAGCCATCTTGGACCCCATAAAATTGACCACTGGTGGTATTGAGGAAAAATAATGAAAAAAATAATGATTGTAGCAATGTTAATTCTAAGTACGGTAAGTATGGCCGAATTACCTTCTTGGGGCATGACTGAAAGTCAGTACGGTATGCCAAACTTTAATTCTAAGATGAAAGAAATCGGTGCACAAGCTGCCAAAAATAATTGGTTGTTGAAAATTACAGCACCTCAAGATTGGCACAAAAAAATCAGAATGGGTTTAACTGATTCGGGCAGTCAAGATGTGCAAGTGAATTTCAAAGATTCATTGTATCAAAGTATTGCAATTTCAGCTGCCAAAGGGATTAAAGTGGCCCATATATCCTCTTCTACGACCACTGCAACCGTTCAAAAACAAGTGGTTATCGANAAACCTGAAATTGANTCAATTGTTGAAGCACCTGAGTTTGAAGCACTCAATATTCAAAGTAATAATGACGAGCTTTTGGAAAGCATTAACAATTTAAAGATTGCGGTACCAAAAACATCTGAGGTAAGGACAGAAAAAGTTGAGCGACCTAAAGTTGTTAAGGCCGCACCTCAACCTGTGGTTGAAGCTCAAGTAAAACCTACCACACCGCCTGTGGTTGTTACTACTCCAGCTGCCGTCACTGAAGCTGATAACCTAGCTGTTATTCAAGAAACGCTCAGAAAAAGGTATGCCAGAAGTAAACGAGTCGATAAAGACATTAAATACAGTAACATCACTTTAAAAGATGAACTGTTTCTGCTGGATGATGTTGTTCTGGTAAAACGATTCATTAATCAAGGGGCTGTATTGTATTATTGGATGCAAGAATCATATGACCCAAGTATTCATAAATTAGTTGAGAAAGGCAGTGGTAAGTTCCAGAAAGACCCATCAGCGGAAGTTGGTGTTAGTTCAGCATCCTCCAATGAAGAAGAAAAATCTNAAGAAACCGCTGTCGAACCCACTCAGTTAGATTTCGTTGCGGTTGATACCGACGGTAAAGACCAAGATGATTTGCGCAAAGATTATGCCAGAAATAAGGGTGTGGATATAAGTATCAAAGCCAGTCAGTTGAAAAAAGACGACGTTTTATATGTATTAAATAATACCGTTTTGGTGGAAAGACCTATTACCAGNACACAGAGTTCATATTTTTGGTTGGTAGGAGATACCACTATAAATCATGAAGTTGAACGCAAAAATGACAATCGATTCATCATTCGTTAGTGGTTTATAGGTATTCACATATAAAACTCATTAGATTGGCTGGGCTTATTATATGGCTCAGCCTTTCAATCCCATTATTTCTTCAGTTTGAATCCGTCAGTCCAGCCTTTAATATATATTTAGCTGCACATTTGAGTTTCGGTTTGGTGTTTTGGTTTGTCACCAGCAAAATGGGACAATTGAACTTTAAGTTAAAGGCTTGGTTATCCATTGTTTTATTGGTGTTTTTTGTCTTGGTGATTAATTACATAACAGACAGCGCCACGGGTATTTTCTATGCTTTAATCATATCTGTTTTATTGGCTTGGCTTTTTCCAGTCAAACACAGCCTAATACTTTTATTGATTTATAATTTGATGATTGGCATACAGTTCAATTATTTAGGCAGTGAATTTGTGAGTAAAACATCACAATACGTACTGTTTTTTATCTATTTGGGAGTGTCACTTTTTTCTTTTATTATCTCTTTGGTTGCTTATAGGCAGCAAAACGCCAAAGAAGAACTGAGGATGTTGAATACAGAATTGAGAGCCACACAAGTGTTGTTGGCAGACAGTTCAAGAATCAATGAACGTCTCAGAATTTCAAGAGAATTACATGATTTAATTGGGCATCACCTCACCGCNTTGACATTGAATTTAGAAGCGGCGTCACATATGACCGAAGGCAAACCGCAAACCTATGTTAAAAAAGCGCACTCCATTGCTCGATTGTTGTTGTCTGATGTGCGAGAAGTTGTTGGTAAGTTTAGGCAGTCAGGTACCTTGGATTTGGGTCTNGCAGTGACTGAATTACTAGANGGGTTGCCTGGATTGAAGGTGGAAAAAAATATTCCACAAGAATTTTTGATTGAAGACCCCAAATTAGCCCAAACCATATTAAGATGTGCTCAAGAATTGATAACCAATACNATGAAACATGCCCAGGCNTCAACCTTAATGGTGTCACTAAATCGTACGGACACGTCAGTTACCCTTGTGGTACAAGATGACGGTGTGGGTTTGGGTAAATCCAAGGCAGGCAATGGCATGACAGGAATGATTGAACGTGTTAAATTACACAATGGAACATATCAATGCGAATCAAACAAAGGGCTGAAGTCAATTTTGACTTTCCCAATATAAAGCAGAGAATAAAATGATTAAGGTATTACTTGTAGATGATCAAAACCTAGTAAGACAAGGTGTTCAGGCTTTGTTAGACATTGCAGAGGATATAGAAGTTATTGGTGAAGCACGTTCAGGGCAAGAGGCGATGGAAATGGTTCCTAAGCTGAATCCAGATGTGGTTTTATTGGATATGCGAATGCCTGGAATGTCCGGTTTGGATGTCTTGCATGAACTGTCACAAATCAATCAACTGCCACCCACTATTATCCTGACTACGTTTGATGATGAAGAGTTGATCTTGGCAGGCGTGAAAGCCGGCGCTAAAGGTTATTTGCTTAAAGATGTGCCATTAGAAGAGTTGGTCAAAGGGATTAAACAAGTGGCTGCAGGTAAAACCATTGTTAGGCCACAAATCACCCAACGGATATTAGAGTCAGTTGAAGGTCTTAAAAATGATTTTATTAGTTTTGAACGACCAGATCCGTTGACTAACCGTGAAACTGAAATATTGAGATTGATGGCTGGTGGTTACAGTAACAAAGAAATTGCCAACTCAATTTTTGTTGCTGAAGGAACGGTTAAAAATCATGTATCAAACATTTTGTCAAAACTAGGTGTGAGAGACCGCACCCGTGCCGTTTTGAAAGCATTGGAGTTAGGGTTAATTTAAATGAGTGATTTGGAATACGAACTTCGCTGGCAAACCGCAGCTGAATGGACCGATGTGGCGTTGTCTGAGTTTAATTCATTTTTGCAAGACCATGCGGCTTGTGAGCGCAAAGCGGCTGCTTTGGCGATGTCAATGGTGCAGCATTATCCGGATAAACCTGATCTAATCAGGGGCATGATTGATTTAGCGATGGAAGAAATGGCTCATTTCCGTGAAGTGATGAAAATCATGTTAGATCGAGGCTTGCAACAAGAAGATGATATTAAAGACCCTTATATCAATCGATTTTTAAAAAATATACGAAAAGATGGAACAGTCTATTTATTAGATCGTTTATTGATTTTTAGCATTGTTGAAAAACGAGGACATGAACGTTTTTCAATGATCGGTGAATCAATAACAGAGCCAAAGATGAAAGATTTTTATATTCGATTGGCCAAGGCAGAGCAGCGTCATTACACATTATTCATAGAGTTGGCTCATTTATATTATGATTCTGAACAAGTGCTACAACGCCTGGATGAANTATTGGATGCTGAGGCTGAAATAGTTAAAAGTCTACCATTTCGTGCTGCAGTTCATTGAAGCATCAGTTTTTTAAAACCACAGAAAAATACCTGAAAAGCCACAGTCATGACCTGATTTCAATAACGAAAAATGGGTGTCAGATAAAAAACATGAGCTGGGATTATGTGCTTATAGTTCCGGTCTGTGGCGAATCATCACAATGCATTGAGCAATTGTTGCAGCATCAAAACAACCAATCAGTCCTTGTCGTGGTGGTGGTTAATCGTCCTGACGGACATGAAAATACGAACAGATGGTTTGACGAAAACCAACAATTAATGACTCAGTTGTTGGTCAATGCNCAGCACACCATTCATTTATCAAATCAACAAAAATTATTATCCACAGGAACGGGTATTGATGTTTTGTTGCTGGACTTCAATCAACAACCTTTCAGTCAAAATAAAGGTGTGGGACTNGCANGGAAAATAGGTGCAGATATTGGCTTGCAGTTGATTCACAACAAGCTANTAAAAAATCCATGGATATTCAGTACAGATGCTGATGTTGTTCTACCTGCCGGGTATTTTTCAGTGGTCAACAGTAAGGCTAAGGATGTGGCTGCTGTTTGCCTTGAATTTGAACATGTCAGCACGGATCAAAAGCTTAATGAGTACCAAGGTCTGTATGATTTTAAACTCAGGTATTACCAAAAAGGTGTGCGTTATATAGCTTCAAAATATGATTACATTCCATTAGGCAGTACATTGGTAGTTAGTGCCCATGCTTATGCACAGGTGAGGGGGTTTCCATGTCGCAGCGGTGGTGAGGATTTTTATATCTTAAATAAATTGGCCAAAGTGGGGCGAATCGATCAACCGGATTTGCCTAAGGTACAGATTAAAATCAGGTGTTCCGATCGAGTACCCTTTGGAACAGGGCCAGCCATTGCTAAAATTCAAGACTTGCAACAATCCAGTGAAAATTATCCACTTTATCACCCTGAATGTTTTCACATCATTAAGTTGTGGCAGCGGCAACTGTTGCATTTTGTTGAAAATAAAAGACTGCCCACCAATGACTGCGGATTGAATGCCTATTGGGATATTCTTCCTGTCCTTGAAAAAGCCCTTAAACAAAGTCAGTCACCACAAAGATGGCAGCAATTTATTCATGAATGGTTTGATGCTTTTAGAATATTGAAATCAGTGCANTTTTTAAGTGAAACACTAACGCCAATCAGTCAAACAGAATTGTTGAATTCCAACAGGTATCAAGATTTTAAAAGTCTTTGATTGAAGCTGTAATTGTTAGACATTTGGACGACTGCGTGCTGAAAATTATTGGCGCGGTGAGAGAGGGATGGATGAAATACGTCCTGTATTTCCCACGTGGTGCGCCTGCGGCGTTAAAAAATGATTCAGTCATTTTGTTCGAACCCTCGGGTTCTTACCATCTATAAATCGCATTAAATTGATAAAAAAGGCATCAATTTAATGGCGGTGAGAGAGGGATTCGAACCCTCGATAGGCGTTAACCTATACACGCTTTCCAGGCGAGCTCCTTCAACCACTCAGACACCTCACCGCAAGGATTGGGGATTTTACCTGTTTTTATTATTAAATGGAATGACTGAATTTGATTTGTGGGAGTCAGCTTATGAAATCAGCCCAGTAATTTGACATATAGGGCTGTTCGTTAAATGTGTATATAGCCTGACTTAGAATCAGATAGGTCTTGAATGTACCCCAGGTATCCACATCCATGTGGAATTTAAAAATTTTTATGTTTTAGATTTCATCTGATTCATTTTCAAAATCTTCAAATAAATAGGTACTTAAATAGCGTTCTCCGGTGTCCGGCAACATGGATAAGATTACTGAACCAGGTTTGGCTTTTTTAGCCGTTTCTAAAGCCGCGGCAAATGTAGCCCCTGCAGAAATCCCACAAAAGATACCTTCTTGTGAGGCCAAAGCCAAAGCCGCATTTTTAGATTGGTGTTCATCGACTGGTATTAAGTCATCATAAATGTTTTTATTCATCACCTCGGCAACAAAATCGGGCGTCCAACCTTGTAGCTTATGTGGACTCCATTCTTTTCCTGCCAATAATTGAGCTTCGACCGGTTCGGTCGCTACAATTTGAATACCAGGTCGGGCTAGTTTTAACACTTCACCAACACCTGTGATGGTTCCACCTGTGCCATATCCACTGACAAAATAGTCCAATCGTTTCCCTGCAAAGTCTTTTAAAATTTCTGGACCTGTGGTTGAACGATGGTAGGCAGGATTGGCCTCGTTTTCAAATTGGCTGGCTAGAAACCAACCACGTTCAGTAGCCAGTTCTTTGGCTTTGGCTACCATCCCTGTTCCTCGCTCAGCAGCCGGTGTTAACACCACTTTGGCTCCCATTGCACGCATCAATTTGCGACGTTCTATTGAAAATGAATCGGCCATAATGGCTACAAAAGGATAGCCTTTGGCGGCACAAACCATCGCCAATGCTATGCCAGTATTACCTGAAGTGGCTTCAATCACAGTCTGTCCAGGTTTTAGGATGCCTTTAGCCTCGGCATCAGCAATGATGGCGTGAGCCAGACGATCCTTCACCGATGCCAATGGATTGAAAAATTCAGCCTTAACATACATGTCAACATGGTCTGGAGCCAACTTGTTGATTTTAATGACAGGTGTGTCGCCAATGGTTTCTAATATATTGTTGTAAATCATAAATTTCTCTTATGCTGATTTTAAATAAGTTGTTATTTCTGTGTGTTCTTGGTGTCTTTTATGTGGTTTATACCAATCGAGTTGTTTGGCATATTGTGCCACTGTCCCAATCACTATGAGTGCAGGGGACTTGATTTTATTGCTTATTATCATAGCAGGTAATTGATCAAGTCGTCCGGTAACTGTTCTTTGATTTTCTCGTGTACCGTTTTCTATGATGGCCACATGTTCACTGGGTTGTTTACCGTGTTTAATCAACTGAGCGACCAGAAGTTCCGCCTGGATAAGACCCATGTAGACAGCTAAAGTTTGATTATTTTTGGCATAGAATTGCCAATCAATGGTGTCAATGGAATCGCTACAATGTGCCGTTATAAAAGCCAAACTTTGTGCATGGTCTCGATGGGTTAATGGTATTCCTGCATAGGCGGCACAACCTACGGCTGCGGTGATTCCTGGAACAATCTCGAATTCGATATTGTTATCTTTTAAAGCCAGAACCTCTTCTCCACCACGACCAAATACAAATGAATCTCCACCTTTTAATCGACATACATGTAACCCCTTTCGTGCATGGTCAATGAGTAATTGGTTGATATTTTCTTGTTTGGTTTTATGATGCCCTGCTTGTTTACCCACATTAATTAGATNAGCATCTTTTCNAATCAGAGTCATGATTTCGGCTGATATTAATTGATCATGTAATACCACATCGGCAGTTTGTAATACTTTAATGGCTTTCAATGTGAGTAAATCAGGGTTGCCAGGNCCCGCGCCAACCAGCGAAACTTTGCCACATGTGCTGTTAACGGTTTTAATGATCTCTGAAATNGTTTGTTGGTTGGGAGCCTTGAATTTATTNTTGAGTACTGTTTTAGATGAATGTGACCATTCAAAGTACCGCTCCCAAAACCGTCGACGGTTGTTGAATGTTGGAATCCGTTGTTTGATATCATGCCTAAGAGCTTTGGCTTTTCTGGCTAAGTCGCCTAAATTAAAAGGCAGTATGTATTCAATTTTTTGTTTTATTATTCTGGTCAGTACAGGAGAAGACCCTTCGCTAGATATAGCCACTACAATGGGGGATCGGTCGATGATGGCTGGTGTAATGAAATCGCATAAATTTTGTTGGTCTACTGTATTGACCCAAATATTTTTTGATTGTGCATACTGATAAATGGTTTGATTGACCTCGGAAACATCAGTGGCTGATATTATAAGCTGTACACGCTTAAACTGATTCAAGAATTCTATTTGTCTTAAATCATGTTTTATTAATTGTATGTTGTGTGTTTTTGCCATAGCTTCCAGCTTTTGATCGAAGTCTAAAGCAATACAAATTATTTTGGCTTCTGTAGCTAAGAGGCTGCTTATTTTTCTGATGGCAACCTTACCACCTCCTAAAATTAACACCACTCGGTCTTTTAATTTAATATTAATCGGTAAATATTTCATATTTAATCTATAGCTCTTGTTGACCTTCAATATACAGCCTCAGTTTTTTAATCAAAATAGTTTTAAAGCATGGACATATAACCAAAAGTTATGAGACGTTTAGACGTCTAAATTGCCAATACCTTGTAAGACTGATATGATGGGCGTTAAATATTTAATAAATAACGTCAATCAAGACCATGAAACTTCAACAACTCCGATTTTTTGTATCAGTNTGTCATTCAGGATTNAATGTAACAGCCGCTGCGAAACAACTATTCACTTCACAACCAGGTGTCAGTAGACAAGTTCGATTACTAGAAGATGAGTTGGGTTTTAGNTTGTTTGTTAGACAAGGTAAGTCTTTAGTGGCATTAACGCATGCAGGTGAAGAAGTTCTGAGAAGATCTGAGCGTGTGTTAAAAGAAGTTGAAAATATCAAAGCATTCAGTCATGAATTAACCAACCAGAGTAAGGGNCAATTGAATATTGCAACCACCCACACCCAAGCCAGGTATGTACTGCCGCCCGTATTAAAAAAATTGCATGAAATTTATCCATCTATAAAAGTAAACCTGCTACAAGGCACCTCTCGGCAGAATTTAAAATCCTTAAGGGACGGAGAAGTGGATTTTGTGATCAGTTCTGGCGATACCCAAGAAGCCAGTGATCTGGTTAAATTAGACTTGTTCAAATGGCAAAGGAAAATAGTGGTGCCCAAGGGCCATTTATTAGCAAAGAAAGCTACTATCACATTGAAAGAGTTGTCNGAGTATCCTTTAATCGTCTATGTAGGTAACGACAAAGAAGGNTCTAGCCTTGTTCAAGCCTTTAACGCAGAATCATTGCCTTATAAAATTGTATTTACTGCCAGAGATTCCGATGTGATTAAAACATACGTACGATCAGGGTTGGGTGTGGGGATTATTGCAAGTATGGCTGTAGATAAAAAAACAGATGATGATTTGCATGCCATGGAAACAGTCGACGTGCTGCCATTGAGTACGACTTGGTTGGCTTTTAACCCGAGTTTGTTTTTACGTGCATTTATGCATGAGTTTATTCAGTTATTTGCCCCACATGTTAAAAGAGAACAGGTTCAATCTGCGATTGATAATAAACTGTTGTTGGCCGACCCTCAAAAACACGTTGATCCAATCGATTCTATTTGGCAGATATAAGGGCTATTCCGGTTCGCTTCTTTTGTCTTCGTCAAAAACCGC
>JGI24723J26617_10000329_pt1 | contig 47652 bp, 46 predicted proteins | sample Cruoilmetagenom6_FD_26617 | JGI IMG/M metagenome (IMG submission 26617) | reverse complement strand
GCCATGAAAGCGCGGTCGATGGCTGTGGTCTTGGTTTGTCGATAGCAAAGCACATCGCAAGCCTGCACCATGCCAATATCGTCCTACAAAACAATGACGACGGACCCGGCCTCACGGCAAACGTGTTTTTCCCCGCGGATATGAATCTCGCGGTTGGCACCGGGAGGTATTAAGAATGCGGAACCCCATCCATTTCCGGCCTATATGTTGCGCGCTCTTGTTCGCAATTTTGCTCGCCCCCGCATCACAAGCCGCGACGCCCGAATTTGAGATCGAGATTCGCAATCATCTTTTCCAACCGGACACGTTGACAATACCAGCCGGTACCAAAGTAAAACTCATTATCTACAACCGTGATCCAACGCCCGAAGAGTTTGAGAGTTACGAGCTCAACAGGGAGAAGGTCATAATGGGCGGTCGCAAGGCCATCGTTTTCATTGGCCCATTGCCACCTGGCGAATACCCGTTTTTCGGTGAATTCAATCCGCAAACCGCACTTGGGACAATCCTCGTAAAGGATGAAAGCGATGCTGCTAAATAGCGTCGTTATCGTATTGCGCGAAGTACTTGAGGCAGTACTACTCATCNGCGTTTTTCTGGCTAGTACCAGCTTTCTGCGATCCAAGAACCGCTGGCTTATTGTTGCGCTATTACTGGGGAGCCTGGGTGCCGTGTCTTACGGAACTCTTCTGGGGCCGGTATCCGAGCTTTTCGATGGCGTCGGTCAGGAAGTCTGCAATGCCACGCTTCAGCTCGCGGCATTTGCAGTGATAGTCGCTATTGTCTTTTCGATTCCGCGTCGTATGAATAGCCAGCAGCACTATCGATCGCGAGTCCAAGCACTAATGGCCATCGCGGTTGCACTGGCTATCACTCGAGAGGGCGCGGAGATCCTCATTTACGTTTCCGGCTTTTGGAGCATGGAAGATTTCTTTTCAGCGGTCGCGATCGGATCATTCATCGGTGCCTGCATTGGAATCAGTATCGGAGTGTTGATCTATTATTTGCTGCTAGCGCAGCCGCCCAGGCGGGCTTTACCCATAGCCATCGCGTTGCTGTTACTCATAGCTGCCGGCATGTCGTCTCAGGCTGTGAGACTTCTTATTCAGGCCGACTGGATTTCTGCCGCTGGCGCGCTTTGGGACACGTCCGGAATCCTGCCCGAACAGTCGCTGCCGGGGCAGCTTCTTTATGCGCTGATCGGATATGAGGCATCACCTGCGGCCGTCGAGGTGGTCGCCTACGTCGGAAGCATCGCGCTCCTGGCGATGTCCTTCATAGCCGGCCAGCGTTTTGGCGGCCGCTCCACAGATGCTACGCAATGACTCGCCAATCAACTTACAACACGCCTAACTGGTCGGCCTTTGCTGCCATGATCGCGGCACTACTACCCATGTACGCTCTCGCGAACGGTGTTGTTGTCAGCAAAATCTATGACCCCTATGTGCAGCCGTTGGAAACGGAGATTGAGTACCGCTTTATCAACCAAAGAGATGATCAGTTTCCTGACGTGCAAAAGCACTCGCTCGGGTTTGGCCGATCGCTTTCAGACCGATGGGCAATTGAGGTATACGCGATTGCACAAAAGTCGCTAGGCGAGAATTTGTCGATCGATAGCTATGAAGTTGAGGCCAAATGGCAACTCACCGAGCAAGGTGAGTACGCCGTCGACTGGGGTCTGCTGTTTGAGGTCGAGCGAGAGATCGAGGAAAACGCGTGGGAACTCTCTGCACAGTTGTTGGCGTCGCGTGACTTTGGAAAGATCACGACCACAGCGAATCTTGGCCTCATTTATGAATGGGGGCGGGGCATTCAGGATGAGTTCGAGACATCATTGCGGGNGCAAGCTCGGTACCGCCTACGCGAGGCTTTCGAACCGGCTGTTGAACTTCACCTGGGCCAAGACACACGAGCTATAGGGCCTGCTATTACCGGACTGTATCGCGTTTCCAGCGGCAAGAAGTTACGGTGGGAGCTCGGAATATTCGCTGGCATAGACAGCAAGAGCCCGGATCAGATATTGAAAGCCAATTTCGAGTTTGAATTCTAATAATCAGAAGAATTCTTGCCAAGCACTGCAGTCGTTCGAACGGCTGCTTTTGCGGTAGACTCGATGGCTGGTACTGACCCACAGCAGACGTTCGGCATTCTTCAATCCGCGACAACAATCGTGTTGCGTTAGAGAAATTTCATGCCTTCCAGAAACATACAAATTCGTCAGGTTTTGCTTTGAGCACGTTTCAGACAATGATCTTGTGGACGGCGTTGGCAGGCGGGTGCATATTCCTCGGTGGCGTGGCTGCAAGGTTCGAACGAGTACACCCAGAATGGCTCGAGGACGAACTTCGGCACAGCATTATCGCATTTGGCGGTGGCGTACTGATTTCGGCCGTTGCGCTTGTACTGATTCCGGAGGGGAGCCGCTATATTCGCTCCCCATTGGCCGGCAGTTTGATCCTTGTGTTCGGTGGGTTCACGTTTTTTGCTGTCGAGCGATTTCTAGGTTTACGCAGGCGGGAGTCCCCACAATTCGCGGCGATGCTGCTCGACTACATTCCTGAATCCCTCGCCTTGGGAGGAATGTTTGCGATCGGGGCAGCCGCGGCACCGACGCTGGCCTTTCTGATCGGCTTGCAGAATTTGCCGGAAGGTTTCAATGCCTACCGAGAACTCAGTACCCAACCGAAAACCAGGCCGGTAAGGACGTTAGCTCTAATGTTCGCACTGATCCTGTTGGGACCGGTAGTCGGAACAATCGGCTGGGTATATGGGGCTGAGTATCCCGCGATCCTAGGTGGAATCATGTTGTTCTCGGCAGGTGGGATTCTGTATCTTCTTTTTCAGGATGTCGCCCCCCAATCGCGTTTGGAGAGGCACTGGGCGCCGGCGCTTGGCGCCGTATTTGGATTCGGCGTGGGCATGCTGGGTCAAATGCTGGTTTCTGGCCATTAGAGTGTCCCGGCCGATGTTTCCAGGTGGGACCTGGTTTTTCGCGTCAGGCTAGGATGTCCGCTATCGTCGTTTACAGACCCTCAAAAATTCCCTGAAGCAGACACTCAAGCGGCCGGTTTCAGGAAAAGTAGTCGCTCAGCCGGTGTGGCAAGTAAGGGTCAGGACTTGTCTCTAGATTCTGCGGAGCGAGAGAGCAGAACGGTGCAACGCGGAAGCGGTATTCTCGCTACAAGCGATAATAGCGATTCTCATTACTAAACGGAGCAGGGCGGCGGTAAGTTAGCGTCGATAGGCAAGCGTGGACAAGAAATGAACGTGCTTATTATCGGCATCAATGGCTTTCTTGGAAAGGCCATCGCCGCCACGATCGCTCCTGGTGAACGGGTAAATGTGTTTGGNGTATCGCGTTCGACAACGCCGACGGATGATGTCGAGGCTACCTACATAGTTGCTGATCGTGCACTACCGAAAACTATTGCTGATGTCGTTATATCAAGGAGAATCGACGTAGTCGTCGATGTTCTCGCGATGACTCTTGGGGAGACACAAGCACTGGTTTCCGAGCTAGATGGCCACATCGCACAGTACGTAATGCTCAGCTCCAGTGACGTTTATCGAAACTATGAATTGCTTCATCGCAAAGCGGAGGGCGAACCGGTCGCCGAAAGTGTCAATGAAGAATCCCCTTTCCGTACAACTCGCTATCCGTACCGACTTTCGCCACGCCGGGCTCTGAGCGACCCGGACAAGTATCTGGATGAATACGAAAAAATTACGATTGAGGAAGCTGTTCGTAAAATCTCCTCTGACTGGACAATTCTCAGATTACCTATGGTGTACGGCCCTGGCGACAAACAACGTCGATTTCGCTGGGCCATTCGACATTTCTCGAAAACGGAGGAACCCCTGGTTTTGCCTAGCGCCTGGGCTCGATTCGTCTCAACGTATGGTTACATCAACAACGTCGCACAGGGAATCGCACTGACCCTGGGAAACGCGAAAGCTGTTAACGCGATCTACAATGTCGGAGAGTCGATACTGGTCGATCACCAAACCTGGGCCAGTCGAATAGCAAGGGTGATGAATTGGCCAGGGGTAGTGGAAATCAGCGATGAGCATCCAAGCAAATTCGACAAGATTGTTCAGGCAATAGATTTGTCGGTCCCGTTCAGGATAAGCAGTGCACGAATACGTCGAGAACTTGGATTTCAAGAGACGGTGAGTATCAGTGAGACACTGAAACGAACTGTTGAAGACGAATTGGCGCGAGGCTAATTCACAAGGTCAGCGGGTAGTATTTGCCGCACCCAGTCGGCCGCATGTTCTGACCCGCTCGGGCCGCCTGGTTAGGCCATGTCGGGTCAGGGCCTGCCGTTTTCCATCTCTATGCTAGGGAGCCTAGTGCGGCCAAAGCGGTCAACTGATCGGTACTCGCTGCATCAAGATTACGTCGCGACCCTTTTGAAGGTAGCCAGAGAATCTCTCTGAAAGAAACCTGGGAACGTCCCGGGGTTCGCAACATTCAAACCCCCTTGAACCATAGAACTGCTCCAGATAGGTCCACGGAATACAGTAGCAGATCGTATCGTTTACTCTAGACAGACACTCATCAAGCAAGCTCAGACCGATTCCCTTTCGCTGAAANTCCGGNAGCACCTGCATTCCTCTAAGGACGACCACCCGGTGTTCCGAGCATAGACGTACTACACCAACGAGCGAGTCAGCTCGCATGGCAACAAGGATTGTGTCATTGGCTCCAAGACCGCTCGAGTAGCCGCGCCTCTCATAAAACGCGGCTATGTCGGGATGCTCGGCCTCCGAAGCTTCGTGAATCGAGATTGCAGGCATGACACATTTCTCAGATTCGAAAGCCTCCTTCGGGTCAAAGTTTGTCAGCGATGACTCTAGCACGCGATGGTCACCCCTGATCCAGAACGGCCGGACCAAGTGGTGTAATCGGGTCGGGCCTTGCCGCTGCGCTATTCAATTGAGTGCTACGATATGCTGGTGAACACGTCTTTGCTATTGGTCGGTACGGTTGTCAGAAGACGCAGCCAGATTCTATTGGTTCGACAATCACTAGGACACCCGCTGGAGGGACAATGGACAATACCGTGGGGGAGCGTCGAGCGAGGTGAATCTGCTGCTTCAGCCGCCCTTCGCGAAACTCATGAAGAAGGTGGAGTAACCGCAGAAATCACAGGGTTGGTCGGGGTTCAGGAATTGCCTCCGCCACAAGACGGTTGCATCGCCATTGTGTACGCGTGCAAACACGTGTCCGGAGACCCGGAACCAAGGGACCGCGAGGTCGATGCGGCAAGATACTTTGATTGCTCAGCGTTTGATTCGCTGGACGAACCTATCGAGCCGTGGACCAACTGGCTCATTCGCCGAGCATTCGACGGCGATATTGGATCAATTATTTCCAGGCCCGACAACCCGCTCCAGGTGCATGGAGCGTTCGTTTGATCGAATAGCTAATGGAAAGCACGATATACGACCACATTGGCACCACTTACGAGGCGAATCGTGGTTCGGATCCCGCCATTTCGTCCGAAATTGCACGATCGCTTGGTGTTTCAGAGTCTGTGATAAACGTAGGTGCCGGAACTGGATCCTATGAACCAGTAGACCGTTTTGTACTGGCTGTTGAGCCGTCCATTGAGATGATTAAGCAACGCGATGACCGTGCAGCACCCGTGGTTCAAGGGCGGGCAGAAGCGTTGCCGGTGGCATCGCGGTCCTTTGATGCCGCCTTGGCCGTTCTTACACTACACCACTGGTCTGATGTCACGACTGGCCTTACTGAATTAGCCAGAGTCGCCCAAGACAGGGTCGTAGTCTTGACCTGGGATCCAAGCGTGACCTCGTTCTGGTTATACGACTATTTTCCCGAAATTCTGGAGATCGATGTATCCATATTCCCTTCGATCACCGATATTGAACGATCTCTGGGGAACGTGGAGACGGCGACCATTCCGATTGGGCATGCTTGTGCCGATGGTTTCCTTGGGGCTTATTGGCGACGTCCCGAACAATATCTGGACCCCAAGATTCGTTCGGGCATGTCGACTTTTTCGAAGATAAGCGGCACCGCCTCCGGCGTCAGGCAACTTGAGTCAGACCTGAACGGTGGCACGTGGTTGAGAAAGCATAGGCACCTATTGCGAGAAGAGACGTTAGACCTCGGATATCGGCTTCTTGTCTGCGAGATCTGAGCGGCAAGTCCTGACCCGAACTTGCCACTGCCCTACTCCGTTTGGTAGCGAGAAGCGCTACTATCGTTTCTATTGATACCGCTGCTTCTTGGTGATCGGACAGTGGGTTGAGCGTGGACGAGATGATCAGTCGACTAAGAACCAAGCGCTCGACCGTGGATAGTCCACCACAAATCGAAAGTACCTAAATGCGGAGCCACCCAAGGCACCGTGGACCGTTTGGTCCATCATTGATGACATGTAGTCTACAAATGCGCTATCGGGCCTGGCGGTAAACCAGACGGGACCAACCGTATGCCCTCCAACTGTTAGTGCTGGCACTTCTATCATCGAGTAGAACTGCCCTCGAAGCGATTCTGCTCTATGCAGAACTGTCCAGTCCGGGTGCTGTTCAATCCAATTGTCAAATATAGACTGTGATATGAAACTGGTCCCGACCGACACGCCATGCTCTTTACCGAAGTATTCCGCACCAACCTCGGAAAATTGTGCTTTCGCACCGGTATCGAGCAAGACGTCAATTACTTGGTCATCAACTGCGATTTGCATCCGCGGGAAATGCATAGTCCGCATGCCCTTTTCATTAACTTGGAATCCGAGCCGCACTTCGTGGGCAAGTGCGTTTCGCGGAATGTGATAGCGCTCTAGCAAGGTTAACTTCGCATTCAGGTAGTCAAACTCCCAAACTAGATCGCCAAACCATCGGCCTCCGAGAAATCCATCCACACCCTCGGCCAACTCCTTATCGTCCACGACAACGAGATTTCCATCGCGGAAAAGCAAGTTACGAGGAATTCCACTGTCCTCGGAAAAATCAGGGAACTGGATCGTGTCGCCGCCTTGTTCCAGGGCTGGCTCCAGGTCTCTTGCGACGCTGGCCTTGATCGCATTCCAGCCACCGCCGGTGTCTGTTACAAATCTAATAGCCCTGCCGTCGCGTGTTATCGAGTGAAGAAATACTCGGTCATTCTCGAAGTGAGCAGGCATCACCTCGAGCACGGGTTCATGGCGGCACGCAACCGTCGCCGAAAGGACTATTGCGACAAGGATGAAGTGAATTGGGCGAAGTTCTAATCGCCGCTTCGACATGTTTGGCAACCTTGAGACACGCGAAAGACCTATTGTACTGACAATTTATTCGCTGAGACGGCGATTTCCGGAGGACAGCCGTGCTTCCATCGGTTCCTCTGGGTCTCGAAGTTGCGAAACTATGCTGTTTACTGGCGAGAAGCGCCTTTACCACTCGGGTTGGAATTTCGACTTGTCGAACTGCCGCTAGTGCGGCTAACCCAGTCATCGCTTGGCATTGTCATCAATTCCGCGGCAACAGCTCGTCCGGAATTCCCGCGATATCGATGACACTTCCGGTTATGACGTTTGCTCGAAGACCTCTGAGCTGACATCGCCCAATTAGTAATATCCACTCTCTCTGTCGGGATTCCTGTGTGCGATTCGACGAAGGAATATCGCGATGCGGAACTTTCGTATCGACGTTGATGCCCCGCCGTATCAATTCTGCTGGAAGCGCCCCCTGCTCCTTCCAAGATACCGTCTAGCTTGGGAGGCCCGAGCATAACGCTGGGTTTGCAGCAGCGCCCGGCTGGCCAACAAGCACGAATCGTGTCGAAAGAAAGTTGCATCGTCTTCGTTGAACCGGTACGGAGAACCCCCTATTGAGGCGCTCTATTCGGGCTTGTAGGTTTTGGTGTTGGGCTAGAGCCCTATGGGCAATGTGCCAATGACAAACCAAGTCAATCGACCATGCATCAACACGCGCAAAGCGGTCTTGCTTTTCTTCGCGCTGCTGACCCCGGCGTACGTTTCGGCACAACAGCCGATTGTCCCTCTCCAACTCAGTTTCTCTGATCCCGGTGCGCGCAGTTTGGGCTTTGGTGGAGCATTCGTTGCCTTGGCCGACGACGCTACCGCGGCGTTCGCCAATCCGGCCGGATTGGCGCAACTGCTGAGACCGGAGGTCTCGATTGAGGGGCGACACTGGGCCTACTCGACACCGTTCACCATTGGAGGTCGGGCAGAAGGCCTTCCAAGTGGTGTTGGGATCGACAACGTGGTCGGCCTCAGAACAGCGAAATCGGATGTTGATATCACTGGACTCTCTTTTCTCTCGCTAGCGTACCCGATGCGAAACTGGTCGCTCGCATTCTTTCGGCATCAGAACGCGAATCTTGAGTTCTTTAGCGAAACCCAAGGACTGTTTGGCGGTGGGTCCGACTGCTGCCAATCTCGGTTCATCGACCAACGCGCGACAAGTGATCTGAATTTCGTGAGCTACGGACTCTCGGTCGCTTATCGGTTCAGCGATCAATTCGATCTTGGCCTAGGTTTAGTCTACTACGATGCCTCGCTCGAGGCCGTCGTGACACAGTTCCTTCCGAATGACGACTCACTCAATAGCATCTTCGCGCCGAACTCTTACCTTGCCGAGAGATCACTGCTGAGCCAGCGAAATTTTTTCAAAGACACTGATTGGACTCTCACTGGCGGCTTTCTGTGGCGGCTGTCAGAGAGCTGGAAAATCGGCGGCGTTTACCGGCAGGGGCTTGAGACCAGTTTTGGGATAGAAGTGAGGGCCGGAGAAGCAATCGACTATGGAGTACCGCCTGGGGGCTTGCTCGCTCAAGGATCGGGTGGGCCAATTGAGTTTCCAGACATCTACGGACTCGGTTTCGCTTATCGTGACCCCAACGGGCACCTGACTGTAAGTTTCCAGTGGGACCGGGTCGAATACTCGAGCATCCCGGCCAGCATCGGCGTCGACGATCAAACGATCGATGACGCTGACCAATTGCACTTCGGCGCCGAATACGTTTTCCTCGGTTCGACGACGATCTACGCCCTGCGGCTAGGTATCTGGTTGGAACCCGATCACCAGATGCGTGCCACAACCGACGATCCCTTCATCCTAGCGCTACTGCCACGTCAAGAGGACGACATTCACTACGCAGCAGGACTCGGTGTTGCAACGAGCAACTTCCAAATCGATCTCGGCGTCGATTTCGCGGACCGAGTGGACACGATATCGTTATCGGCAATCTACAGCTTTTAGAACAGACTCGTTTTCTTCAGCCAACGGCGGAAGAAGTAGTTCGATAGTGCGAATCGGGAATCGTCATTCCGACGGATGAGGCCGAGGTTTTCCAATCGACGCAAAGTACCGTCGAGCGTATCTGACCCGAGTGATAGCTTGCCCCGAATTGTGTCTCCGCTCTCCGATTCCCGGGCAATGATGTGGACTATCTCGCGCTCCGCCTCCGACAGCATCTCGAAATCAACCGAAAAGAAATAACTCACCATTTCGTCCGTAGCGACCAGTTCGATCGTCTCCTCCAGATTACCCGACTCAAGGTAACGCTTGCAGACAAGCTGGAGTAGGTAAGGATGGTTGTCGCAATGGACCCGAATTGCCTCGACTACCCCTTCCTCAATACATGGTCTCTCTTCCGGGCTTAGGTGAGACTGCTCAATCAGCGATCGCGCTTCTTGATCAGAGAACTGCTCGATGTAGAGTGGTGGAGTGAACCCATGCAAGAATGGCGAGGTGTCTTCGTTCTGATCAGCAAGCGCCCACAGGCGAATAGTCGATGCCAAGACAGTGCGGATGTCCTCACGACTCTGCATATCGTGCCGAAGCTTGCGCAGTAGTGAGGGGTCTTGTTGATGAAGCTCGATCAACTCCTCCACTTCGTCGCAAAGCAGTAATAGTTTCAAGTCCTTTGAGCGCAGCCGGCGTCGAAGGCGCTTGAGCGACACGAATAGATCGTCCGCCTGCACGTCCGCCACGCCAATACCGATGTGCTCCAAGCGCTCATCCGCATCCAGCAGCGCATCGCCAAAGCCAAGGTGGAATTCTTCGGGCGTCCCTGCACCCTGGAAATCCCAAAAGATCGGGAAGTAGCGGTGGTCCAGGGATGTATCTGCAATGTGCTCGATCTGCTTTAGTAGAGAGGTCTTCCCAATCCGTCGAGTACCAAGCAACCAGATACAGTTGCGATGGCCCTCAAGTATCTCTCTGATCTGCGCCCTGCGCCCGTAGAAGCGGTCGCCCCGCACCCATTGCCCAACAACAAAAGGAATCATCGGCAACTCTGAGGAAAGGGTTCGTGCCGTTGAAGAACCGCTGGATGACGACATCTCAACAGTCGCCAACAATCGATAGCCACGTTTGGGAAGTGTCTCAATTGGCTTGTAATCGGCCTCGTCGGTCACGCTGCCGACCTTGCGCAAGACATTGCGCAGCTGATAGATACAACGGCTCAGCGTGTGTTCGGTCACAACCGCACCGGGCCACACCGTACCCAAAAGTTCATCCCTGGAGACCACGCGACCGCTATGTGTGGCGAGAGCGACCAACACGCCCATCACCTTGGGCTCAAGACGAACGCTACCGCCAGGACCCGCTACCGTACCCTCCCTCTGATCGACGCTCAATTTGGGAGATGTGTGTGTCTCAATAGGCAATTAACACCTCTTGGCCGACTTGGCATCATCAGCTTACCGTACTGCTTCAGAGAGATCTCGCATTGTTATCAAGCAACATCCTGATAGTGCAGGCCTGGTGAACGCTGATTCACCGCTGTCGTTCGGATACTTCGTATTGCTCTTGCTGTGTCCCTATGCCGTAGTCTCAAGATGAATGTGCCACGATGCTTACGGTCACCGGGTAACGGACTCTTTGTCCTTGTCGGCGTGGCACTGATGTTGACCACCCAGACCGCCGATGCCGATCTTTGGTACGAACACTATTCCAGGGGCGAGACGGCCCTCGCGAATGAGGACTGGGCACTGGCCGTTGAGGAAGTTAACGAGGCGTTAGCGCGTAAGGGAGACTCAGGCGCCCAAGTGCGCATCTACGGAATGAGGGTTACGCCCTATTTTCCATATTTCAAGTTGGGCATCGCCTACTACCACTTGGGTCAGTTCGATGCCGCTTTGCAAGCGTTCGAGACCGAGGCGAGATTGGGGGCTATTGCCCAGTCTGAAACAGCGAGCGCCGAGCTGGAGGGCTACCAAGCTCTGGTCGCGAAGGCGCGAGCGACAGCCGCTGCCGAGGAGCAACAGCGAATCCGCCTGATTGTCGAGCAAGGCCTCATCGATGCCCGGAATCTGGAGGGCCGAGGCCTCTTGGACGAGGCAATGGCGGCGCTCAACCTGGCATTGGCGGTGGCACCCAACGACGCCGATGCGCAGGCCATCATGAGCCAGCTTCGCGTTCGGTTTGCAGAGCGCGAGCGAGAACAAGAGCGCGCTGATAGAGTCTCCAGGCTAATCGAAGACGGGTGGGTCCTCCTCCGTGATCATCGGTACGGCGAAGCATCAAGCCTCTTTCGCCAAGCCCTCTTCCTCAAACCGAATTCGGAAGCTAAAGAGCTTCTCGATGATGCCCAAGGCAAGCTGCTCGCCGAGCTCAAGGGCGGCCGGCAGTTCGACAACTGGCACACTGCGACCGCCAATTGGCTACAAGAAGCGCGAGACCTGGAATCTGCCGGGCGACTTGCCGCGACCCTCGACCGACTTCAGTCCGTTCTGGCCCTGGAGCCGTCCAACCAGGAGGCGCAATTGATGCAGACGCGGCTTTTGTTGGCTCAGAAGGAAGCAAGTGCCCAGAGTTCCCGGCAGGCGGCGATTGACGAACTACTGGCCGAAGCGGAGTCGCAATTCGAGAGTGGGACGGCAGAAGAGGCTTTATCCGCCGCGAATCAGGTCTTGGCGCTTGATACTGGCAACGACGTCGCACTCAAGTATGTGGCGCAGGCCTATGGATCAATCAGCCAAAAGCTCTTGGGGACCACAGCAAGGGGAAACATACCGCCTGCGGTGCGCTTCGTGGATCTCAGGCGCGAGGGGGATGACGGCGCCCTGATCCAGACCACGAGTTCTCCTGACTTTCGGCTGAATGGAGTAATCATCGACAGCTCGCCGGTTAATGTGATCGTGTACGAGGGCGATGACAGGTTGCTTGCTACCGATCTTAGCAGTCAACCGCTTGGCGAATTCTTCGTCACCGAGTTCAACGTTGAAACGAGCCTTTTGCCAGGCAGTTCGATCTTTCGGCTCGTGGCAACGGACTCCGAGGATTTAGTATCCAGCAGCCAGTATGCGGTGCTCTACGCGCGCCCTTACTTCCGAGCGCCGTGGTTCTACGCGTTAATGCTCGCCAGTACTATCGTGCTGGGCAGCATACTCCTGTTGCGACGCTCTTGGCTCCGCAAGCATCTACGGCGGCGGAGATTCAACCCCTACGTCGCTGGCGCGCCGGTCCGCGAGGACGAAATGTTCTTTGGTCGGAGTGAATTGATCGATCGAATTTTGCAGACGATCCACAATAACAGCTTGCTCATTTACGGTGAGCGACGAATTGGCAAGACGTCGATTCAGCACCAGATCAAGAAACGATTGAACGAGCTCGACGACCCACTTTACGACTTCCAGCCCGTTTACGTCGATTTGCAGGGCACTCCGGAGACTCATTTCTTTCAGACGATCGCCGAAGACATCTTTCAGGAACTAGCCCCGGTACTGGGCGGTCTGAGGCCGGGAAAAGACGTAGCCGGGGACTATTCGTTTCGAGATTTCGTCAGCGACGTCCGCGCCGTATTGAAGGCCCTCAAGAAGAGGACCTCCAAGAAGGTCCGACTGGTTTTGCTGATCGATGAGGTCGATGAACTGAACGACTACGATCCAAGGATCAATCAGAAACTTCGCAGCCTTTTCATGAAGAGCTTCGCGGAAGATCTGGTGGCGGTAGTCTCCGGAGTTGAAATCAAGAAGAAGTGGGAGAAAAAAGGAAGTCCTTGGTACAACTTCTTTGAAGAAATCAAGGTCGAGCCATTCGGGGCCCGCGAAGCGCGGGAACTGATCGAACGCCCAATTGCCCACATGTTCAAGATGGACGACGACGTCGTCGATAGGATCATCTCCTTAACCGCCGGCAAACCGTACCTGATACAGAAAATCTGTATTTCTCTGGTAACACGCCTTCACGAACAACACCGTCGGCGCATTACGATAGGAGATGTCGACGCCGTCGCACAGACCAACGGGGCCTAACCCCATAGCCCTTCTGCGACATTCGTCCTTCCCAGTGCGGTAGACAGCCCAGATCCTGGTTTACTGGATCTGTTGTAAGCCTTCTTCCCCGAACCAATCATCATGTAAATATCAACTGCCCATCAAGCGAAACCACGCGCTTTCCCGCCCAATAAGTTTTCAGACAAAAGCTATTGGGTGCGAAATGAATATCCGACGACTCCTTCTCGCTATCACCGGCGCATTGATCATTTCAATGGCGGCATGCTCTGGCGGTAACGTCACCGTCGACGTCGGTGTTCCGTCGCTGCCATCGCCTACTTCTCCCGAGCCAATCACTTCAAGGGGTGCGATTACCGCACTTGAGAACGTGAGGGTTAATGGCGTTCGCTACAACACGGCCAACTCGACAGTCGTCGTGAATGGGAGAACTGCGAGCGTCTCGGACCTAAGAATTGGTCAGCACGTCAACTTGGAAGGCGAGATAAACGTACTGAGTCTCGATGGAACAGCCGATTTAATTACCTACAACGCCAACATCATAGGTCCCGTTGAAGCCAGTGACCCGACTCTTGGCCAGTTGGTCGTCATCGGCCAGCGAGTAGTGGTCGACGACCGCACTGAACTCGGTTCTGGCATCGACCCGATGTCACTTGGCGGTATTGCCATTGGTGAAACGCTTCAAATTAGCGGTTTCACGAAAGCAAACGGCGATATAGCGGCCACTCGGATTCAGTTGGATCCCGGCGCCACTCAAGTCCAGCTTGTCGGCAAAGTCGGCACACTGGATGCTGCTAACATGCGGTTTACGGTCAATGGCCTGCTGGTCGACTACAGCAACGCCCGCGTCATAGATCTTCCATTTGGAACGCCCACGGACGGAATCAGGCTGATAACGAAGGGCAATCTGGCCGCTGGCTCTCTCGTCGCCGATGAGTTGCACGCAATCCATGATTTGGTACCGGGAGCCCCATACTATCGTATCAACGTTCAGGGCCACGTTACTCAGTTCAATTCCACTTCCGACTTCCATATCGACGGTCATCCTATTACCACCGACTGGGACACCGACTACACCGGTGGCTCTGTCGGCGACATCCAGCGCGATGTCGAAATGACAATTGAAGGTCGGATTTCCGGCGACGGCAATGCCATTCTGGCAGACGAAATCACACTTCGTCGCTTGCTACTTCCATCTACTACCCTGACCTACGGCTTTAGTGAGTTCGACGAGATTTACATCTCATCGGTATTCGACGTAGTTGTTACGCAGGCCGAAGAATACGCGGTTGAAGTGACCATTGATGAAGATATCGTCAACAATCTTATAGTGACTCAAGACGGCAACAGTCTCTATATGGGACTCCAGCCTGGAATCCTCGACGTTGAAGCAATCAGAGCGCATATAAGGCTTCCGACTCTGAACCGCATCGTCTTGGAGGGTGTCATTCGCACAACTCTTGAAGAATTCGATCAACAGCAGCTCGACGTTGCGGTGAGTGGCGTATCCCTCCTTCGTAGTCACTCCTCGGCGTTTGCAAATATCACCGCCAGCATACTGGGGGTCTGCAGAATGGACTTCGGCGATGTCAGTCCGACCAGCACTGCAGACTTCGAGGTCACAGGAGCAAGTAAGGCTACGATCAATATGGCCGCTGGATCGTCACTATCCGGTTCGCTGCTCGGTACTTCGGTCCTTCAGTACTACGGAACCAACGTCTCCGTTGACGTTACCACCAATCTCACTTCCTTCGTTGTGAAGTTAGGAGAAACACGGCCGTGATCGAGACCGCCGGCGATGTATGCCGCAACGTCGAGCATCAACGCAGTTTCTTCAGTCACGACTATTCTTTGAATCAAATATAGGGAAGATATCTAATGCCAGCCAAGAGAACTGAATGTCGAGCCACCTACTCTGCGATTGCAGTACTGATACTCATTGCCGTGTCCCCTTCGTCCCTCGCGCAGCAATTCGAACCAACCTGGCAACTGGAGTTCGATTTGGCCTTCGTCGATCCATCCGGCGACAGTCTATTGATCAATGTCGATAACGCCCGAGTAGACGTTGATATTGACAACCAGGCTGGCGTAAGCCTTCGAGCGGAGTATCAGTTCGCCGAGACTCTGGCTGTCGAACTCGGTATTCTCGCGACAGCCGGTTTTGATGTTGCGGTCGGAGACCTTGGCGACAACTTCGGTGTGACCACAAGAGTGAGCAGCTTCGCACCGATCACCGTGGGGCTAAACTACCACTTTACGCCGGAAAGCTATGCCGATTTCTACGCCGGCCCGTTCCTCGCGATCGTTCGCTATGGCGATATCGAAACAGAGGTTGGAACAGGCGGTGTAGTCGTACGCGAGTCCGTGGATACCGATTTCGGATGGGGCGCCATAGTGGGGTTCGATGTGCCTATTCGCTCTGGCCACTGGTCACTCGGAACCAACCTGCGCTACATTGATACCAACATGAGGGGAACGAGTGACGGCGATCCGTTCGATGGCGATTTTGATCCGTTCATCTTCTCGATCGGTTTCGGCTACAGGTTCTAATCGGCGAACTTCGAAAGGATAATTATCAACCTGTTATCGACTCCCGACCGTATCGTTTCGTGCGATACCGCCGCAAGGTGGCAGAATATTGAAATCGAATGCTCCACCTGGAGAAGCTACGGCCGTTTGTACGGCCCTCCATTCGATAAGTATCGATAATGCCGCATATTGGTAACGCCCTACCCCACCGGCAATCTACTTTCAGCCAGGTGGCAAGAATTGACCCTTTCTCGCCGCCCAGGCTGAAAGGATTCGACCGGCTTACGCCGGACGAACATTGCCTATAACGCCTTCAACAAGCCCGTCACCATCACTGCGAATCGAAATTCTTCGTCTTGATTGCTCTCCCAATCCGGCAACTAGCCGGTCACTTCTGAGCCCACGTCGAATTCCTAGCTGTTACATCAGCTCAGGTGGCATGCCACCTCCGGGACTTGTCAAATCCACCAGACAAAGTTTGCCTTCCCGAAACAATACTCAACCATACAAGCGCCGGAATCCCCACATTGATAGACCGAACATCGCAAAACCCAGTACCACGATGCCCAGAACGTCGTGCCAGACATAGACCAACGCGTTGCCTTTGAACAATACCTGGTAGCCGAAGTCCGTAAAGTAACGCATGGGTGAAAACAGACTTGCAACCTTCATCCAGGGCGCCATGCTTTCCGGCGGCGTAAACGCGCCCGAAAGGAACAGCATGGGCATTAGGATCAGGAACAACATCATCATGGCCTGTGCCAGGTTGCGGGCGAAAACTGCGACCAGAAGTCCCAGCGAAGAGACGGAAAACACATAGATTGCCATCACGCTGTAGAACACCAACAGACTGCCTCGAATCGGCGTATGAAATACTCCTTGCACAATCCCGAACAGCGATATGAATGACAGCAACAGAATGATCACAACGGTCGGGATGATCTTGGCTATGAAGAGCTCCATCGGCCGTAACGGGCTGACCAGCAACTGTTCAAGCGTGCCATAGACCTTCTCCCGCACCATGGCCGCGGCGGTGAGCAGGGTGGAGACCATGGTAGTCATGTTGAGCATTTCCAGGAGACTGGTGAACCAGGCGTTCTCCACGTTCGGGTTGAAGGCCACGCGCTGCCGGGTGTCGACCTGGGGAAGTCGTGCCAGATCTCTTGCGGAAAGATCCAGGCGCGCCAGGAAGAGTTCGAGATTCATCTCGGCGGCGATCCGGGCGACGTAACTCGTCGCTATGATGGAGCTTTGGGTGATGGTGCCGTCGGCGATGATCTGGAACCGGCCGGCGCCCTCGACGGCACGGCGTTCGAAATCAGGAGGAATGACAACGGCCAGGCTTGCCTCGCCAGAGTCGAGGCTGCGCACCAGCTCCTTGTCACTATCCAGGAAACCCACGACCTTGAAGTATGGTGCGCTGAGGTGGGAAATGAGATCTCGGCTCGTCACGCTGCGCGAGAGATCGTACACCACCACCGGGTAGTCGGAGACCTCGATGCGAACCGCGTGACCGGCCACATAGATCGCCCCGCTGAAGGCCCAGAACAGGATAAAAAGGATGGGCCAGTCGCGCAACAACTGGCGGAACTCCTTCTTCACCATCGAAGCCAGCCTGCGCCACATCAGCCGATCCTCTTTCTGAGAAACAGCCAGGCCAGACCGTAGACGACCGCCGTATACGCGGTCAGGGCCAGCATGTCGGGCCAGAAGAAATCGAAGCCCAGACCCTTGAGATAGACGCCGCGCACCATGCCCATGAAATAGGTCGCCGGAATCAGGTGGGAAATGAACTGCCCGATGGGGTCCATACTAGCCACCGGGCTGATGAAGCCCGAATAGTTGAAAGCCGGCGTCATGGTGACAAGGAAAGTGATGAGCATGGCCGCGAGCTGGGTGCGCATGAGCACCGAGAACATGACACCAATTCCGATGGTGCAAGCCGAGTAAAGCAGTGCGCCGGTGGAGAGCACCCAGAAGCTGCCGATAAAGCGCACTTGAAAAAGCCAGATGCTCATGGCGTAGATGATCAGGTAATCCAGGAAAGCGACGGCGATGTAGGGCAGCGCCTTGCCGAGCACAATCTCCCAGCGTGCCGCCGGTGACGCATAGAGGTTGAAGATCGTGCCCGCCTCCTTCTCGCGCACCACGACCAAGGCACCCAGAATTGCGGGGAAGAGCATGAGGATGAGTACGATCATCCCGGGTACCACCATGTTGATGCTTTCCAGAGACGGGTTGTACCAGACGGAAATGTCCATCGTGAGCGGCTGCGCCAATCCACCCTGTACACCGAGCAGACTGGCGTAATCAGTCAGCAGCCGCTGATTGTACTGGGCACCGATGGCGTTGACGTAGGCAATGATTATGTTTGCTCTGGAGGGAAACGAGCCGTCCACGGTGACGCCCACCGCCACCCGCCGGTTGCCCGTAAGCCTTCTGGCGAAGTCGGGTGGTATGTCGATGATGACGCGCGTTCGCCCCGAGCGTAGCCAACGATCAGCCTGAGCGGCGTCCCCGGCCAACCCAATAAAGTCGAAATACTCGGAATTGATGAAGCCGTCTATGTAGTTGTGGCTGTGAGAGGAGCGGTCATGATCGACGAAGGTGATGGGTAGATGCTTGACGTCCAGGGACAGTCCGTAGCCAAACAAGAGCAGGAGGACCACTGGTACGACGAACGCCATGCCTAGATAGACCGGGTCGCGCACCAGCTCTCGGGTTTCTTTGCGAATTATGGCGCGGCTGCGATCCAACATAGCTTATTCCGCTAACTCCATGAAGCTCACGAAGGTCTCTTCCATGGTCAGCCCCTCTTGCCACACGTCCGCCTCGATGCCCGCTTCTGCCAGCTGGCCGCGTGCTTTTTCCAAATCCGCTTCCGGCACCATACTCTGCCACTGGATGCGTCGGCCGTAGAGTATGGCGTGGGGAAACTTCTGGCGCAGCAGGTGAAACGCTTCGGCGAAGGCCCGTGCACGCACGACCAGGGTGGGGCCATGACGTGCCTCTGCCTGTTGCTTCAGGGTGGCCGGGTCGCCTACCGTCACCAGCTTGCCGTCCTGCATCAACCCCAGGCGGTCACAGTGCTCGGCTTCATCCATATAATGGGTAGAGACCAGCACTGTGACACCCTCCTCCTGAGCCAGCAGATGCACAATGTCCCAGAACTGGCGGCGGGCCACGGGGTCCACTCCCGAGGTGGGCTCGTCCAGGAATAGCACGGGCGGCCCATGTAACTGCGCACAGGCCAGCGCCAGCCGCTGGCGCAAGCCTGAAGGCAGTGAACCCGTGAGCCTGTCGCGGAAGGGAGTAAGCCCCAAGCTTTCGAGCAATCGCCCCCCGCGGAGGTGGCGTTCGGCAGGCGAAAGCCCGTACAACCCAGCGTACAGCTCGACGTTGTCCCGGACCCGGAGGTCTCGATACAATGAGAAGCTCTGCGACATGTAGCCGATGAGCTCACGCAGGCGCTCCCGATCGGAACGCACGTCGATACCGGCCACCCGCGCCACACCTTCACTGGGTGACTGCAATCCGCACAGCATTCGGATCAGTGTGGTCTTACCCGCCCCGTTGGGACCGAGCAATCCGAAAATCTCACCAGAGCGCACAGAAAAATGCACGGCGTCCACCGCCACAAAGTCGCCGAAACGGCAGGTGAGGCCATCGGCTTGCATCGCATTCTCAGCTACCTTAGACTTTTTCGGTCCCTGGCTAAGTGTGGGGCGGGGCTGTTCCTGGACGGGGTAATCCGCTGTGGCCATCACCAAGCGATGCACAAACACGTCCTCCAGCCCCGGTTGAATCTCGCGTACCGTCGCCTCACCGAACCCAACCGATCTCAGTCGCTCGGCCAGATCGTGTGCGCTTTTCCCGAGCAGCACGTGCACCTCGGAACCGAATAGCGCCACTGATTCCACGCCCGGCCAGCCGCGCAGTGCGCCGAAGATGTCGCGGGGCGGAGCGCCTTGCACCGCCACCAAACCACCGGGTAACCCTGCCGTCAGGTTCTCCGGTGCTCCCTCGGCGATAATCGTTCCCTCGTGCATCAGCGCCACGTGATGGCAGCGCTCCGCCTCATCCATGTAAGCGGTAGTGAGTAGCACGGTGATATCCCGCGTGGTTACCAGCTCGTGGATGATAGTCCAGAAATCACGGCGAGAGAGTGGGTCGACGCCGGTAGTGGGCTCATCCAACAGCAAAATGTCAGGTAGGTGGATGAGCGTGCATATGAGCGCCAGTTTCTGGCGCATGCCGCCCGAGAGTTTTCCTGCGTGGCGGTCGAGGAATGGCGCCAGGTGGGTCATGGCGAGCAGCCGTTCTCGGTTTTCTTCGAACTGCCGTGCTGGCACCTGGCGCAGGTCGCGGAAGAATTCGATATTCTCTGCGACAGTCAGCGAGTCGTAGAGATTCAACCCCAGGCCCTGTGGCATGTACCCGATAAGCGGCTTCATTTCCTCTGGGCGCCGTAACACGTCGATGCCGGCCACCTCGGCCTTGCCGCCGGAGGCCGATAGCACGCCGGCCAGAATTTGCATCACGCTGGTCTTGCCCGCGCCATCCGGGCCTATGAGCCCGAACACCCGGCCCTTGTGCACCTCGAAGGAGACGCCCTTAACAGCCTGCACCCGGCCACGACGGTAGCGCTTTTCCAAACCCATGACACGAATGACAGTGGCATTCGGTCGGGGAACCGATGAGGGGAGAGGTTGAGCTGTCATTGTCTCTGCCCGTGAAGTAGCTCGCAGGCCCATGATGGTTTCAGGGCGTTGCCCACGGCGCATCTTCCTGCCAGCGGATGACTGCGTCAGCGGGCATGCCCGGTTTAAGCACGCCGCCGGGGTTCTCCTCGAAACTGAGTTCAACTGCGAACACCAGCTTGACCCGCTCCTCCCGAGTCTCCACCATTTTGGGTGTGAATTCCGCCTGCTGGGACACTTTGGTGACTTTCGCCGGGAAAAGGCGTTCCTGGTAAGCATCGATGTACACGCGGGCCTCCTGGCCCAAGGCAAGTTTGCCAACGTCGGGCTCAGGAACGTAGACCTTTAGATACAGCCTGTCGAGATCGACCAACGTAAACAACGGCGTACCCGGGTTCACCCGTTCGCCCATTTCAATGTTGCGTGTTAACACGGTCCCATCAAGTGGGCTCCGAATGGCAAGTTCGGCCATGTAGCTTTCTTGTTCGGCGAGCGCCGCCTGTGCTTGCACACTCTGGCAACGCAAGGCATCTCGTTCGGCGGCTCGCATCTGGATAAGCTGCTCCCCCAAGCGACTGAGGGCAAGCTGTTTCTCTGCACGAGCCAGCGCCGCTTCCGCCTCAAGCACAGAGTTTCTCTCCATTATCACCTTCAATCTTGCGGAATCGGTGGTCTGGGGCGATACCAGATTTTCCTTGACTAGTTCTTCGTACCGCTCGGCATCCCGCAAGGCCTGTTGGTATTGGGCACGACTCCTGCCCACTCGAGCACTTGCCTCACTGATTGCCGACTCGGCCTGACTGATCTGAAGCGGCACTTGGCTGCGTAGCACCTCAATCCTGGTTTCGGATCCCCGAAGCTGGTGACTCAATGCGTCGACGTTCTCTTCGGCTGCGCGAACACGCTCACGCAGGGCCTCGTCCTCGAGCATTGTCAGTAGCGCACCTACGTTTATGGTCTCTCCCTCGTCGACAGCGATCTCCGCCACGCGCCCCGCTACCTTCGGCGTCATCGTAGTGATGCGCCCTTCGATCCGGCCACCGGCCATGAGCAATCCCGGTGGTGCCTCCTTCTCCTGCATCTGCCATATCGCGACGCCGACGACCACGATCGCAAGTGCTATGCCGATGCCAGTGACGATTCTGTGCTTGACCATTCTCGATTCTCTTGCCATCTCCATTTCAGGATTCGGATATTCTGTGAGATTGTAATGTCAACATGCAGAGAACACTTACCAAAGTCGCGGCTTTCTCAATCTGGTTGAGAACGACCGATGGGGCCGATGGATTCGGCAACGAATCCCATGAGATCGACGAGAAACCGCTCCGATGCATCGTCGATGCCCGAAAAAATCTGATCAGTAAGAATTTTGCCCACTGGAATCCCCTCGAGCATCAGCGAGTCGATCTTGCTCGTTATGTAGACGCGATTGGCCTGCCGGGCACCTGAGTTTCCGATTTTCGCCTCCGGGCTTGGAACAAGGTGGGGGCATCCACTCGGCACTCACTAGTATTCCCCACACGCTATTCCGCGACGAAAACGTGTGCGAATTCGGCACGGACGAAAGTAGCCGAGCTCGCGTGCATGACATGCTGGCAACAAGACAGCGAAAATTACTTTTGTCTAAACGTAAGGTCATTTAGTCAAGTAAGTCGCCTGGCGTCGGCGGCAAACGCGGCATCGTTTGTGTTGAAAAGTCGCCCGTCAGGCTCTCAAGGAACGCGACAATATCCGACACTTGTTCGTGGTCAAGATTCTGGTCGAGTTGCGCCTGAGCCATGACCGTCACTGCCTCATCGAGAGACTTGATGGCTCCGTTGTGGAAGTAAGGTGCTGTGAATTCCAGATTTCGGAGCGTTGGTACCCGCCAGATGTTCTTGTCAGCTTCGTTACCTGTTGCCTCAAAGCGACCGGTATCGGCGAGAAGACCGAATTTGTCCAAATCTCCGTTGCCCGCAAACGTCGGAAACTTGACAAAGAATTCGGCACCCGCTGGCATTGCGGGTCCAGAATGGCAGGACAGGCACCCGGTGGATTCAAACGTACGCGTGCCACGTATGGCTTGTGCCGACAGGGCATCTTTGTCGCCTATTGCGTACTGGTCGTAAGGACTATTTGGCGTAATTAGCGTTCGCTCATAAGCGGCGATCGCTTTCGCTGCATTGTCCATTGTTACATTGTCGCCAGCACCGAAAGCTTCATTGAAGTATTGTTTGTAATCAGGAATGGCACNGATCCTTGCGAGCGCATCGTCCAAACTATCCATACCCATTTCAATTGGGTTGGTAACCGGCCCTACAGCTTGCTCCTCAAGCGTCGCAGCACGCCCATCCCAGAACTGCGAAGAAAGGAATGCGGCATTCCAGACAGTCGGTGCATTGCGACCACCCGTTTGCCCGTGCACGCCAATGAATACTGAGCGGTGATCATCATCGGCTTCCATGACGTTGTGACACGAAAAACACGAAACAGTGCCGGTTGCCGACAGTCGTGGGTCGAAAAAGAGCATCTTGCCGAGCTCTACCTTTTCAGCTGTGGTCGGATTGTCGGCCGGGGATGGCGCCGAGCTGGGCAATGCTTCCCACTTTGCAGCCGCGTGCGTCGCGATCAGCGAAAGAACGATGATAAGCCGAACTGATTTTGTGGCTTGTCTCATAGTGTTCATCTTCTAAATCCTACCTCTTTCTCACCAACTAACAGCTGTGTGCTGGCGCTGGCTTCTCTTGTGTATTCGCCGCCGCGTTGTCCTTGCCCGGCAAGTCTCGACATAGTATTCGCAGGATCACGGCCTAGCATTATCGCATCAGTAGGAGCGACCCCCTTCCTCCCACATCACTGGGACGTTTTCTCTTTTGGCGGCTTTCAGAAGCTTGATAAGTGGCAATGCCCGATGGTGTACACTCACCTGCTCTACTTCATCTTCCTCACCAAACTCAGTCTCAGTCTCATTCACGGCAGCGTCTTCAACCGCTATACCTTCTCGCAGCGACTTCAGGACTTGTGGTATATCTTCAGGTTCGATCGCACTCGGCACCGTCTCGCCCTTTCCCATCAGCTTGATTAGATTCAGTGCAACCTCACCGAACATGATGACGTCAGCATAAGCGCGAGACTTAAACGTTATTAGCATTGGCAATCACCCATCGACGTGAGCGCCTTGATCGTAGTCACATATCTGCCAACTGAAGAGCGCCCAGCGCGAGCTGTCGTAGCTCGCTCTCCTCCATATCGATGAGATTCCTGAATACTTCGCGGACAGACTCCGAATTGGCTTTCTCAGCAACCTCGCGGTAGAAGTGCATCAAGCAGTTATCTACATCCAGGGCTGCCCGGATCACGTCATCCACACTCGCATCCGGTGCGATGAGCGTCTGCTGACAAGTGAAAAGCACCTCATTGCAGTATTGGCAGTCCACCCAGGTGTCCATAATTTGCCGCGACGCATCCTCCTCATACGCAGTCAGGCTCTTTTTCAACTGGCTCTCATGCCCACTCATATGGTCAAGCAACAGCCTTAGCCGCTGTCGGTCTGTGTTTTCTGAAATCTCACGGTAGTAGTCAGCCAACTGTCCGTGAAAATCACGGACCCGATCAAGCATGTCTCGTATTTGTGAGTATCTCATGATGGTGGAAACCGTTTGATAATGGCCGCGACCGCTTTCTTTATGACCGGTGCTGGGTCGTCACGATCAGCACTCGCCACAGATTTTCTCGCCCAGCCATGCCAAACCGGTTGTTTGGATCTACCATCGAAAATATCGATCCCAAGCGTACCCTCTGTGTATACCCGATGTACTACTTCGGTCTGATAGTAGTAGCGACCGTACTTATGCCAATCCCATATACCGCGGTAGGCGACCGGGTAGGATCTCTCGTCGATCCGCTCGCGAGTTCCCACGGTATATGAGACGACAAAGTCTGCGTCATCAGCGTCGGCTGTGTACGTAAATCCTTTCCGACTTAGCTCATTCTCGATCGCCTGGACGATTTTCTTCTGAGATAGTGGACTGATTGACGGTTGGTCTCCGGCGCCCAGTATGAGCGGATTCTCGGCAATCCAAGTGAACGTTGAATAGTCCGTAAAAGCCACCGATTCATCATGGTGCGAGCCGGATTTTATAGTGGCGCAGCCACTTAGTATTGCGCCGGTCGCCAGAATAACTATGAATCTCGTCGCACTCTTCATTGCCTCGACTCCACGTTATCGCACCAACCAGCTGCCGTCAGCCTGCAGGCAGGCCGTACCGTATACATGTTGATGAGTCTGATCACCGACCGTTGCATCGAGCCGAAATTCTCGACATGGCCCGGTGCCCTGCTCGTAAGTGCGTGTAGGCGTCACAGCGTAGTGGTAACCGGTATCTGGATTCACCCAGCTGGAGGATTCACCGGTACGGGAGTCGTTAAACACCATCGCGGTCTTCATACGATCAGTGTCGTCCATGCTCTCGCCAACATGTCGGCCGATCATGGAACCAGCGATCGTGCCAACGATAATGGCGGCAGTCTGACCTCTCCCGTCACCAACTTGCGCACCAATTACACCACCAATCACGCCGCCCAGTACTTCACCCTGTTGACCGTGCGTCATAGTTTCACAGGCTGTCAACAGAAACGTCAGCAGAAGCGCCACTGCAAAACTTACACCGATGCGTGGCATCATCGGTTCCCTGACGATGGCTATCGATTTCATTGAACTGCACCTCAACTATTTGGTGTCCATGTGACGATGCAATTGTCGCGTCTCCGGCAGGCCCACGAAACTCGCAATTTCCCACAACGAGCTGTGGGTAGCCACAGTTTCAGACGACTCCAGATCGCGTGACAATGCACGTATGGATCAACTATCAACAAAGGAAATTTCTGCGCTTCACGAGGCATTGGATGACGAATACAAGTCTTGGGCGACCTATGATCAAGTCATCGAAGACTTCGGTCCGATTCGGCCCTTTATCAATATTCGTGACGCCGAGTCCCGGCACATCGACGCTTTACTGCAGGTTTTCAATGACTACGAATTGACCCCGCCCTCCAACAACTGGGTTGGCAAAGTACCTCGCTATGAAGACGTGCAGGCGGCATGTGCGGCCGGGGTCGAAGCTGAAATTGAAAACGGTGAGCTCTACGAGCGGATAATCGAAAGTACAGCCCAACCAGATATCCTGGTCGTATATCGCAATCTCTGTGATGCGTCACAAGAACGACACCTTCCCGCGTTTCAGCGCTGCGTCGAACGTAGTCGCCGGCATACCAGCACTGGGCGATCGCGCTGACTCTTTTACGAGCTCGTTAGACTCGGGGTAAGTGCCAGCAGCTTTGATCGGGAGTTGCCATCGAATGGCAAGCGTCTATTTAGCAGTCATCCTATTATCTTGCCTGTCGATATTTACGACGCTCGCCGGTGTGACGCTTGCTCTCAAATTCCGCGACAGCGAGCGAGGCATCGCTATCGGTATCGGCTTCTCCGCCGGTATTATGCTGGTTATTTCCTTTGTCGAGTTGCTTCCTGTGGCAGCCAGGGAAGCGGGAGCCACCGCGACCGTAATGACAGCGACTCTGGGAGGCATGCTGCTTTTTGCCCTCCACTGGATAGTCCCCCATGCACATTTGGTTGAAGAGCACGGTGGAGTGGGCGGGACGGCGCTCAAGTCAGCCTACCTTGTCGTCTTCGGGCTGATCCTGCATGACTTCCCTGAGGGATTCGCGATGGCCAACTCGTACATCGCTTCGCCGTCACTCGGGGTGCTGGTTGCGTTAGCTATTGCAATTCACAATCTTCCGGAGGAATTCGCCATGGCGGTGCCGGCAGTGTTGATGAAACGAAAGCGCTTCCTCTACGGCTCTGCGGTTGTGTCAGCCCTGGCTGAGCCGTTGGGTGCCATCCTGGGTCTAGTATTCGTCGGTATTGCACCGGCATTGAATCCGTTACTCATGGCCTTTGCAGCCGGTGCCATGATATTCGTGTCGATTCATGAGCTTGTGCCAATGGCCAAACGCTACGGCAATCTACCGCTGTTTGGTGTTGGTCTTGCTCTAAGTTCGGTTGTGTATCTGATCTTGAACGCGGTTATCTGAAAAATGCGTTTTCTGAAAACGAATCCAAGGTAGCCCAGGAAAGGTGCAAGATGACGTCTATACTTGAAAAAGGCAGCGGAACCTTCCAAGGCATTAAGCTACTCCTGTGTGAGTGTCCCTTGCCGCCCATCGAGGAGGCAATTGCTGCCGCCCGGGCAGAGTTACCGCGAAGCAACTATTATACCGAGCCCTTTTCGGCGCCACTGCGCCGATTCATCGCCAAGAGCAATGATTTGCCCGAGCGGCTGGTTCATATCAATGCAGGTTCCGAACTAATCCTGCGCCAGCTTTTCGACAGACTGGGGCAACGTGTGCATTTGCTTACGCCCACTTACCCCCTCTTTCCTGAGATCGCCGAGCGGTACACCGAAACCCGGTTGCTCCCGGAAAAGAACTTCGCTTTTGATCTGGCGAATCTGGATATCCCGGATGGCACAACACTCGTCGTAATCGTCAATCCCAATAACCCGAACGGTGGCACCTTCGACATGGCGCCGCTACCGAAATTGCTTCGCCAGCACCCAGACACATGTTTCCTCGTAGACGAGGCCTTCATCGGCCTTGCCGGCGAAACCGTTGCACATCTGGTGCCAGAATTTCCCAATCTTCTGGTCACCCGCACGCTGTCCAAGGCCCACAGTCTCGCGGGATTTCGCGTGGGCTACGCGATTCTTCCTGAAGCATTGGCCGACGACCTCAATTCACACAACGATGCCTATCCGCTGGCACGACCCAGCCAGGCTGCAGCGCTCGCGACCTTGCGACATGAAGACAAGATCCGTCAGCGGGCATCCCAGCTTCGTGCCTGGGCGGAACAACTAGCCGAGGAATTGCAGGTACTCGGCGTGCGAACCTACCCGACAGAGACTTACTTTTTCCTCGCCGACTTCGCGCCCCACGACGCATCAGAACTGGCCGAGAACCTTCGAGAGCACGGCATCTTCATTAAGCCACTAGGTGATCCAATCCTTGGCTCGGGTTTCATGCGGGTGACCACAGCTCTACCCGACGACAACACGCGAGTCATCCAGGCTCTGCGAGAGTTGCTCTGACATGCCCGGCTGCCACAACGTGACCTAACGCCTGACCAAGCCGCACGCGCACTCCGGCCACCAAACCGGTCTGCCACTTTACGCATCCTGGCCCGAAAACTACTATTACTGTCGACCCACCCATGTTGAAACGTCCCAGCTCTTCGCCAACTTCGAGCTGGATGCTGTTCTTACCAGCGAAATAGCTCGTCACTCCAGATTTCCTACCCCGTACGGGCGCAACCTCACCCGCCCATACCGTTTCTATGGAGCCGACGAAAATCGCCCCCACCAAGACCACGGCCATAGGACCAGCCTCTGTCTGAAAAATGCAGGCTACGCGCTCGTTCCGCGTGAAAAGGCGAGGAATGGCTTCGGTATAGCCGGGCGAAACGCTGAACAGCCGCCCCGGGATAAGCGTTGTCTCTATAAGACGACCGGACAATGGCATATGTACCCTGTGGTAATCGCCCGGGGATAGATACATGGTCACAAATCGCCCACCAAAGAATGGTTGCGCCTGTACTTCACTACCACCGAGGAGATCTGCCAGTGAATAGGTCCGCCCCTTAGCCTGAATGACCTCCTCCTCATGGATGTTCCCCAGTTGGCTCATAACACCATCATTTGGACAGCAAATTTGCCCTGAATTGTGAACGATCGGTCTTGCTTCCGGCCGCAAAACGCGAGTAAAAAAACTATTGAAGTTTGGATAGGCCGCTGGGTCCGACTCCAGAGCTTCCGACATATCGACACGATAATGATGAATAAACCATCGCGTTAAGATTCCGCGCAAAGGGATGGAGCCACATCGCGCTACCCAGCCCACTAGTCGCGAGAGCGCATGGTGTGGAACCAGATACAGCAACAATGATCTTAGCGGCTGTGCCATCTCAATATACGCGCAGAATCTCTAATTGTGCTGCGTAGCCAATTTGCGACCGCGCCAAGGGGAAACAGCGTGGATACCTTGAGTGTCCTTAACTAATCAACACTAAGCGGCCAGGCAGGAAACCGAAACTGTCGATTGCCGCAGAGCATCTGTGGGTACCCGAAGTACCGGTTTCTGGAAAACTGCCACGAAGCCGGTGGGGCCTCTACTGTGACCATGCTGGCTATCAATTTGTAACGGACTTGGAGTAAATTGCGAATCTAAGGTCATTCCGTCGCTCGGTGAAACAAGGCATGGAATTCAAGAATTACTACGACATCATGAGCCTCGCACGAGATGCGAGTCAGGATGAGATCAAGCGCGCCTATCGAAAGCTTGCGCGCAAGTATCACCCTGACGTCAGCAAGGAAACTGACGCCGAGGCGCGCTTCAAGGAACTCGGCGAAGCCTATGCTGTACTTAAAGACCCGGAGAAAAGGGCCGCTTATGACCAACTGGGTGCGAACTGGAAGGGAGGTCAGGACTTTCGCCCACCACCGAATTGGGATGCAGGCTTTGAGTTCAGCGGTGGCGACTCTGCTGCTGGAGGAGGCCCGGCTTACAGTGATTTTTTTGAATCTCTGTTCGGTCAGGGATTTGGATCGGCACGAGATGATCGAAGACCTACCGGCTTTCACGCTCGCGGTGAGGACCATCATGCCAAGGTGCTTATAGATCTGGAGGACGCTTATCATGGCGCGACTCGCGGCATCACGCTCAGCACACCAACGGTCGATAGTGGCGGGCATGTGATTACCAAGCAGCGCACTTTGAACGTCAAGATTCCCAAAGGGGTGAAGCAAGGTCAACGCATTCGCCTAACGGGTGAGGGCTCACCAGGACTGGGAGATGGTCAAGCCGGCGATCTATATCTGGAGATGGAGTTCAAGCCGCATAGCTTGTACAAGATCGAAGGACGTGATGTTTATCTTAATCTGCCTGTGACGCCGTGGGAAGCGGCTCTCGGCGCAACGGTAAAGGCGCCAACGCCCAGTGGGGCGGTCGACCTGAAGATACCGGAAGGCACAACCGGTGCGCGAAAACTGCGTTTGCGGAAACGTGGTATTCCTGGCAAACCCCCAGGCGACCTGTATGTCTCCGTGACAATTAGTTTGCCACCGGCAGATAGCGACAGTGCCAAACAGTTGTATCGCAAGATGGAGCAGAAACTCGCGTACAACCCTCGCAGCAAAATGGGAGTCTGAGTCACTATGAATCAGAAAACATTGATCGGCATCTTGCTGGATGAACAAACTGAGTTGTCTCTGGATGAACTGAGCCGTGCCTGCGCAAGTTCCACTGAATGGGTCATCGAACTCGTCGAAGAGGGTGTGCTGGAGCCGATTGGTCATGAGCGGGCGCTCTGGCGCTTCACTGGAACAAGCTTGCAAAGAGCCCGCGCTGCCACGCGCCTGCAAAATGACCTCAACATCAACCTCGCCGGTATCGCGCTCGCGTTGGATCTGATGGATGAAATTCAGGCTTTACACGAACGTCTGTGCAGGCTGGAAACGAACAACAACACTTGAGACTACCGATTCCGGGCACATCAAGAATGCCCCAACGAGTACTCGTGCGCCGGCACGCTAAGTACGTCCGACATTGAATTGGGCGAAAGTACTTAGCTGAGTGAGGGCAGCCGCGGATCCTCGACTCTATTTACGGGGATATCCCAATCGCGAATCCCGGTCCGACTATCTATAGTAAATCGGCAAAGGAGGCTAGCGACGTGGACCTCACATTAAGCGTTTTAAAAGCCGACATCGGATCTATTGGTGGGCATATTTGCCCTTCAGAAGGGCTCCTTAACGCGGTCCGAAAATGTGTCAAGCAGGAAGGCAAGCACTTGCTAGCCGACTGGCATATTTCATACACCGGTGACGATATCGCGATTCTTATGACGCACAGAGAAGGCGTGAATTGCGCAAGAATTCATGAGATTGCGTGGGTCGCGTTTACGCAAGGCACCAAATTCGCGAAATCGGAGGGCCTATACGGAGCTGGTCAAGATTTGTTGAAGGATGCGTTTTCGGGCAACGTGAGAGGAATGGGCCCTGCAGTTGCCGAAATGGAATTTGAGGAACGGCCAAGCGAGCCATTTCTATTCTTTGCCGCCGATAAAACAGACCCCGGTGCTTACAATCTGCCCCTTTACCTGGCGTTCGCCGATCCCATGAATACACCGGGTTTGCTGTTGGCACCGAGCATGAAGGAGGGATTCGACTTCACGATCATGGACGTTAGCGAAACAGAAGCTGATCGAATCATCGAACTCCGCGCACCTGAGCGGCTGTACGACATCGCCGTTTTGCTACGGGATCCTGAACGTTACGTTGTCGAGTCAATACGCGCCGCTGGCGGTGGAGAAACCGCCGCAGTCATCTCAACCTCCAGACTGCACAATATTGCTGGCAAGTATACCGGCAAGGATGATCCTGTGATGTTGGTTCGCGTACAAAAGGACTTCCCTGCCACCGGAGAGATTCTTGCGCCGTATGCAATCGGTCACTATGTAGCCGGCGGCATGCGAGGCTCTCACAATATGCCGCTGATGCCCGTGCATCAAGACACCGGTATCAGCTACTTTGATGGGCCACCGTCAGTTAGTTGCGCTGCCTTCTCAGTACACAACGGCAAATTGACCGAACCCGCTGACTGTTTTGCATCACCATTCTGGAATACGGTTAGAGACAACGTCTCCCAAAAGGCGATAGAGATGCGCCGACAGGGCTTCTTTGGTGCAGCAATGTTGGGAATGGACGAGCTGGAATACACAGGAATCGTCGACCGCCTGCATGGCCTGAACAATGAATTCTCGTTCCGGGAAGGTCCGAGCAAGGCAGCTGCTTAGAAGTATGCGGCAGCACTCATGCCGCCCAGCGAAGTGAGAGACATCGCATGATGGTGAGACAGACGAAAAGACCACTGCGTGGCAAGCGCATTCTGGTCTGTGGAAAAGGTGGCAGCGGAAAGAGCACACTAGTGACGCTTATGGCGAGAGTGCTTCAAGCAAAGGCGTACGAAGTGTTAGTCCTCGACGGTGACGCGTCCAATCCGGAGGGCCTCGTCCGACTATTGTTCGGTTGCGGTGTGGACGAAGAACCCCGGCCATTGATCGAGTTTTTCGGCGGTGTCGATTTCGTGACCTGTCCCGTCGACGATCCCTCACCACTAACGCGCTTAGGTGATTCCAGGCCAATTCCTCAGAGCAGGATAGACCTGGCCAGCGAAGTCAATCCAGAGTACTACCTGCGCAACGACGCTGTAACTCTGTTGCAAGTCGGGAAGATCGAAATCTATGGTCAGGGGTGTGACGGCCCGCTGGAAAAGGTCGTAAGAGACTTTGTGATTGAAGGTGAGGCAGTGAGTCTCATCGATGTTAAGGCAGGAGTGGAGCACTTCGGCAGAAAAGTGCCTGAACATGTAGACATTATCCTTGGAGTTCTCGATTGCACGCGGGAGTCTATTTCAATTGCAAAGCGAATAGACTGGTTCTGTAAAGATTTGAGGATCGATCGCTTCTGGCTGCTCCTCAATAAGGTTCCATCAGACGAGATCGAAACTAGCCTACGGGAGCAACTCGGCAACCTGGACCCCAAAGTCATTGGTGTTGTTCACAATGACGACACGCTGGTGGAGATGGCGCTCTCCGGCAGCGCACTCCACGAGTGTAATGCGCTCACAGAAATGGAGTCCGTGATAGGCCGTATGGAGAATGAGATTGAACGCGCCAAACCGGAGTCGGGAGATGAACACAAGAAAACGTATACATCAGTTGTTGCTGGGAATTCTAGCGCTACATTTTGGAGTCGCGGTCGCTGATAGCTCCGAGCGCGTAAAGTTCAACGGAGAAGACAGTGGACGAACCGCAGCATTTCAGACCGGCGGCCCGTGGTTGCTCGATTGGGCAATCAATAGTGATACGCCACTGCTCACTGTTTTCGAGATGCGCCTTCACGAAGCCGAGTCAGGTGAGTATCTGGGAACAATGGTAGAGCTGCATGGTATCGGTAACGGACTCAAGCTTTTCGAGCAGGGAGGCGCCTTCGAGATCGGTATCACCGCCAACAATGCGTCCTGGGAATTGCATGTTATTGAAGTCAGTCCAGAAACAGCAGCTGAAATCAGGCGTCTTGATGCGGACGAACCCACATTGCAGGACTCGACGCGCAAAGTACTCCAGGGTCTCCGTGAGGGCAGCTTCAACGAGTGGCGACCGGATGGTGACGAGGCGCTGCTGTTGTTCAATGACAACGGAATGGGATGGCGCGCAACCTTCGCACAGCCCTGCCCCGGGCTGAAATCGGCTTCGGCGATCTCCTTCGTGACACCGGTGACTGGCAGCCTGGAAGAATACGATTCGATCCTGCTCGACAACGGCACCCGCTGCTACTTCGAGCGTGTGGTACCAGCGCTTCTGGACTAGTCCGAATGGCGAAAGTTAGGAGAATGTCATGACAGTCTGCAATACCTGCGGCAACGACTACGAAAAGACGATGCACATCATCAAAGATGGCCAGGCTTACGATTTCGATTCGTTCGAATGTGCCATTCATGCTCTCGCGCCCACGTGCGAAAACTGCGGATGCCGTGTAATTGGGCACGGCGTACAAACGGATAATGACATCTTTTGTTCGGTGCATTGCGCATCGTCTGCAGGGGTCACTGGCCTTACTGATCATACACAACGGGACCTCATCGTAGAGCCGGCCTAAAGTCCGCATCGGCGAGACATGACAGATGGAGCGACTACCGTGGCTCACAAACAAATGCTTTTTCATTCTGCCGCGCGAGAGAAAGTATTGCGTGGTGCTAGCGCTCTTGCAGACGCGATCCGCGTAACCTTGGGTCCGAAATCGAAGTCCGTTCTTATCCAGAATAAGTGGGGTACACCAATAGTCTGTAACGACGGAGTAACTATTGCCAAAGAGGTGGATCTGGAGGATCCGGAAGAAAACCTCGGTGCGCAGATGTTACGTCAGGCCGCGGAAAGGACGGGGGACAAGGTCGGCGACGGCACGAGCACATCCACGATTCTTGCACATGCGATCTTTTCAGACGGTGTCCGGAATGTGGTCGCTGGTGCCAGTGCCATAGATATCAAGCGGGGCCTCAATCGCGGATTGAGAATCGCCACCGCCAAATTGCGCGAGATGTCGAAACCCGTTAAGACACGCCAGGACAAGGTCCACGTCGGCACGATCTCCGCTCACAATGACAGCGCTATCGGTGAGCTAGTTGCTGACGCAATGGAGAAGATTGGCGATGAAGGTGTAATCACCGTTGAGGAGTCAAGAACGACCGAGACTGTCCTCGAGGTTGTCGAAGGTATGCAGTTTGATAGAGGGTTTATCTCGCCGTACTTTGTAACCGACACGCAAAAGATGGAGGCGGTTCTCGAAGATCCTCACATTCTCCTCTGTGATAGCAAGATCGCGAGTCTCAATGAGTTAATCGCCCTGTTAGACGAGCTGATCAAGACCGGAAAACCGATTCTCTTTATCGCGGAGGACGTAGAAGGCGATGCGCTTGCCACGCTCATCGTCAATCAGGTTCGCGGAGTATTTCGCAGCCTTGCCGTCAAGGCCCCGGGGTTCGGCGACCGACGTAAAGCCATACTTCAGGACATCGCCGTTTTGACCGGCGCCGAATTGATATCCCGCGATCTCGGAACGAGTCTGGAGAATGTCCAGTCGACGCAGCTCGGCCAGGCCAAACGGGTCGTTAGCGATAAGGAATCGACAACTATCGTCGGCGGCATGGGTAACAAAGATGAAATCGATGCCCGTATCACGCAAATCCAGCGCGAGATCGACAAAGCCACAAGCGACTATGACAAGGAAAATCTCGACGAACGACTGGCCAAGCTATCGAGCGGAGTCGCCGTTGTTCGTGTCGGCGCGCCTTCAGAAGCAGAAATGAACAGCAAGAAAGAGGCGCTCGACGACGCCATCAGCGCAACCAAAGCGGCAGTGGAGGAAGGCACCGTTCCTGGCGGCGGAATGGCCCTGCTGCGTTGTACCGAAGCGGTGCGGACCGAAGAAGACAAGACTGAAGGCGACGAAAAAACCGGCCTGCAGATTCTCCGCCGGGCACTAAGTGCGCCGACGCGTCAAATTGCCGAAAATTCTGCTGCGGACGCCGGTGTTGTGGTCGCACGCATGCTCGAAGGCAATGGCGTAGTCGGATTCGATGCGGCGCGCAACGAATACGTGAATCTGGTCGAGACCGGCATTATTGATCCGACCAAGGTCGTGCGTATTGCTCTTGAAAATGCGGTCTCGGTGGCGAGCGTCTTGCTGTTGACGGAGGCCACGATAACCGAGATAGACGATCCCTCCAACGACGCAGCTGAGGCACGAGGTGCCCAGATCTGAGTGCTAGCGCGCTGTTTAGGCGATTCAAAAACACGGGGCCGGGTTTTCCCGGCCCCAAATCAACAAAAGAGGCGAATTAGGGGGGGGGTGGTTCCGCCTCTTCTGTTCTATCCGGGAACTACGTCACCTCGATTTCGGCCGATTCTGCTACTGGTGCTTCTTCGGTCTTTGGAAGGTGAACGCGAAGCACACCTTTCTTGCAGTCCGCCTTGATCTTGCTTTCGTCGGCGTTGGTTGGCAATGCGAACGTCCGCGAGAACTTGCCGTATATGCTCTCCACCCGGTGATAAGTCTCGCCCTCTTCTTCCTTACTGTGTTTGCGTTCGCCCTCGATCCTGAGCGTGCCGTCACTTACCGAAACATGGATATCTTTCTTATCCACGTCCGGGAGCTCGGCTTTGACCAGATACTCCTTCTTCGTCTCACTGATGTCAGCAGACGGTGTCCACTCTGTGATGTTGTGACCATCTTCATCGAATGAAGATCCTAAACGCACATCAAAATGCGGCGAGTATCGACTGAAGAGATTCTCCATCTCTTGAAACGGTTTCCATGTTGTGATCTGCATTTCTGTCCTCCTATCAGAACTTCCTGAGTACGGACAACGTTAAGCTGCTGATCAGAAAACTGAAATTGTCGATTCCCACAGCTGTCCTGCGGGTACCCGAAGACGTATTCAGCGCGCCAGTCTCTTTGATACACAAACAGTGCTCGCGTCTTCATCGTGCCTGTGCAGAGCAAAGCCGAGGTGACGCGCCAATTCCAACATATCCCGATTTTCTCTGAGTACAGTGCCATCCAACTCAGCTACGCCGGCCTGCTTTGCAATCGTCATTAGCTTTTTCAGCAAATGCGTAGCAACACCGCGACCCTGCCAGGTATCAGCCACGGCGACTGCAAAATCCGCCGTCAATTCGCCGGTTTTCGCATAACGGGCAACACCAACCTCTTCCTCTGTATCGTTGTCCATCACAGTTGCGATGATCGCGACGTCGGCAGGGTAGTGCGTATGTGTGAACTTATCCAACATAGAATCGGATAGCTCCGCGACTCCACTAAAGAATCGATAGTACTTTGACATTGGCGACAGTGATCGAACAAACGCTTGCTCTATCTGCCGATCGCTCGGCCGGATCGGTCGGATTGTTATTCGTGCACCGTCTGACAGAGACTCTTCGCTACCATGAAGTACCGTCATTCTCGTCCAGGTTTCGCGGCCAACGAGGGCAGGCAACCTGTTCACCAATTCATCGCTGGCGAAAGGCTTCTCCAGCACGCCGGCGGCGCCAGCACGCTCTGCACGCTCAGTAAAGTCCGGCTTCGCGTCGCTGGTCAGAAGCACGACCGGAATGGTATTGCCCTCGTTCCGAAGTTTCCGCAACAGGCCCAGTCCATTGAGTCCCGGCAACTCTGCCTCGACTAGTACGCATCCCGTCGGGAAGTCTCGAGCCGCCTGTAAGAATGAGTCCGAATCAACATACGCCTTGACCGGAAGATCATAGGATTCCAGGAGTGTCGTGAGCGCATCCCTGATCGCGGAATCAGAGTCGACTATATAAACCGTCTCCATCTGCTTTGAACTTTCATCCATTTCACACGATGAGTGCATAGGTATAAGTTTGGCAAACCAGTTTCTAACGGTCCACTGTGTGTTCCGCGTAATGTTCTGCGAGAAACCCTAGTCCGACGACGATGCAGACGACAACACTGGTTCAAAGAGAGGTCGCTCCGCTTCCAAATGCATGCGCACAAGCTCAGCCAGGCTTCGCGCGCCCATCTTTCTCATGAGCTCGGAACGATGGACTTCTACGGTTCGCTCGCTCACACACAGATCCTGAGCAATCACCTTATTCGCCTGGCCCGCCGTCACACGGTCGAAAACCTGATGTTCGCGTTTGGTCAGTGTTTCAATGCGCAATAGCAACTGCTTATGATCATGAACCCGGTCACGTTTGCTGGCATCGTGAGCCAGTGCTTCGTGGATTCGGTCCAGCAACTCCTGTTCGTGATACGGCTTGGGAATGAAGTCCAGAGCGCCGAGCCGCATTGCTTTCACAGCCATACCGATGTCCCCGTGCCCGGTGATGAATATGATGGGCAACGTGACCTCACGTCGGTTCAATTCAGCCTGAAGCTCCAAGCCACTCATTCCTGGCATGCGGATGTCCAGCACGATACAGCCGTGACGTAAGTTGTCCAGGTCATTCAGGAAACTCATCGCGTCGCTGTACGGGCGATGCTGAATTCCGACGGACTCCATCAACATGCTCAGCGAGTCGCGTACGGCTTCATCGTCGTCGACGACGGCTACAATCGGCTGATCATTCATGATTAGTGTCTCCAAATATCCTTGGGAGCGTCAGATGAAACGTCGCTCCCGCCACTGCATTATTATGATAATCCAGTTGGCCACCGTGCGCCGTGACAATAGAGCGACTGATAGAAAGCCCCAGCCCCATGCCTGAGCGCTTGTGGGTCGAGAAAGGCTGGAATAGATCCCTGGCTGCGGACTCGCTAACGCCGGTCCCACTATCGACCACCGAAATCATTACAGCCTCGCCCTCCACGCCCGACGTACGCAGTACGATCTGATCTCCGTGCCGAAATTCACAGGACTCCATCGCATCGACCGAATTGCGAATCAGATTAAGTATCACTTGTTGAATCTGAATAGGGTCGCACCACACCTCCGGCAGGCTTTCGTCTAGTTCCAGGCGAACGCGGGCGCCGCGGGGCCGTGCATCGATGTTGGCAAGTTCTTCAATCTGCTTGATCAAGTGATTGACGTTCACGAAATCGTTGGTGCTGACCTCCTGACGGGTGAGTTCGCGTACTCGTTCTACGACAGCCCCAGCGCGCCGCGCTTGATCACTGAGCTTTGTCAGTGCCTCTCTTAGCCGGTCTGGTTTGGGGTTCTCAGGATCCATGAATCGCAGACCGGATTGCGCATAGGTGGAGATCGCAGTTAACGGCTGATTAATTTCGTGCGCCACGCCTGCCATCATCTCACCTAGGGTACTGAGACGATCCAAACGCGTCAGCTGATCTTGCTGATTTCGGACTTGGGCCTCAACATCGAGTCGTTCGGTCAGGTCCTCGATGTTGGATACGACAAATTCCGGGTTCCCATCACCATCATGACCNACGGCAACGTTGAGCGCCGCGTGAACGATATGTCCATCCTTATGGACATAGCGCCTTTGAGTCGAATAGTGCGGCGGTCCGCCCGCAAGACTCGATATCACCGCATGCTCGCCCTCGCTAATTTCATCGGGGTGGTAGAGTTCCGAGAATCGACGCCCAATGAGTTCTTCCACCTCATATCCAAGCATGTTCGCTAGCGCCGAATTGGCCGAGACGATGCATAATTCTTTGTCCACCATGAGGATGCCAACCGGCGAGAATTCGACTGTTGCGTTCAAGCGCTCGTTTTGCTGTTGAATCTCGACCTCTCTGGCCCTTTGTTCGGATGTATCCCGGATCAACACCGTGTAACGATGCTCGTGCTCTAGCCTGAGCTCCCTCAAATGAAAATGCATAGGAAACTCCGAGCCATCCGAGCGCCGTCCCATCAACTCGCGCCCACCATTGAATAACTCGGAGGTACCGGATTCACGATATTGGTCAACATCACTTTCAAGAATCGCGAAGTCGGCTCCTGAAACAAGAACGCTGATGGTCTTACCCACCGCCACGTCACTCGCCATGCGAAACATCTGTGCGGCAGCNCTGTTGAATGACTCGATTCGAAATTCGGCGTCGATCAACACGATTCCTTCAGCCGCGCTTTCTACAACCGCCGCGGCAAATGCCCTGGAGCGCTCAAGCTCAAGCTCCTTCTCTCTTAGCGGCGTAATATCGGTGATAAATCCCTCGATGAGCGTGCCGTGCTCATTCGAGTTCATCGCTTTGCCCCGCTCCCACACACATTTGTAGTCCTTATCCCGGGTGGCAAGCCGATACTGCACCTCGAACGGCATTTCACTCTGAAGCGATTCCTGTACGGACTGCCAGACAACCTCCCGGTCCTCGGGATGGATGAGATCTCCCCAGTGCGGCCGACCGCCGAGCAAATCTTCCCGACAATAGCCGCTGAGTTCACTACATCCGTCACTGACGAACAGCATGGACCAATCTCGTGTATTTCTGCATCGATACGCCATGCCCGGCAGACTGTCGAGCAACGTCAGCTGCTTGAAAAGGCCGCTGTCTGTGATCGTCATATTCGTGTTGTTCACTGACCAAGCTCCCGCTTGCTGACTGGTCATTTTGGGCCCGTTCTCAAGTGTGGAGAATAAGGGATTATCGTACGAGCACGGCGGACACGCTTTGCCTCAGTGCAACGTCATCGCCTGATTCATAACCAAATCTCTATTTTCGCGAGCAGTAATAGGACTATGCCCAGAAGCAGCGCAAGCAGGTTAGTTAGATCGGTCTTCAGATCGCTGTGTTTGTTGACTTCAGGAACCAGATCCGAGGCGCCGATATATAGGAAGTTTCCAGCCGCGAACGGAATGAGCCAACTAACGTCCATTTGGAACGACAAACCGTACGCGAGCAGTCCACCAATAAGAAACGTGAACCCGGACAAGACGTTAAATAGCAGCGCTCGACGTTTTGGCCAGCCGCCGTGGATCAACACACCAAAATCACCAAGTTCCTGCGGCACTTCATGTGCCGCCGCGGCGAGCCAGCTAACGATACCCAATCGAATATCGATCAGGAACGTCCCGGCGATAGCCAAACCACCGACAAAATTGTGCAAGGCATCACCGATCAGGACGAGGTAGGTCAATGGTCGCTTACTGTCGCTCTGCGCGCGATGGCAGTGGCGCCAATGCAAAGTTTGTTCCAGCACAAAGAAGACGACGAATCCCGAGATCACCGCGATGCCAATGCCGACAATATTACCGGTCGCATCAAGAGCGGCCGGGATCATATGGAAGAACGCGCCGCCGATTAAGGAACCGGCGGCAAAGGCAACCAGGGGGAGCAACAATCGCTCGAGCGTTGCTGGTTTCAAGACCAGCGTTACGCTACCGACCATGGCGATTGCGCTCATCAGGACGCCACCCAGTACGATCCATGCCAGCGTGCTCATAGCCAATGCCGATGTTTGAAATACATAAATGGCGCCGCACTTGACAGCGCCATCAAACAGACCGCCACGGCGTAACCGTATGGCCATGAAAGCTCCGGCATATTTTCGAAGTTCATGCCATAGATGCTGGCGATCATTGTCGGCGGCAAGAACAGAGTCGCAACTACGCTGAAGACCTTAGTAATTCGACTGTCCGCGAGTTGAGTGCGACTCATGACCATACTGGCGTGCAGACTGATTCGTTGCAGGATCCCTTCGGAATGATCAATCAGGGACTGAATGTCGGCCAGCAACGCAGCGAGTCGTTCCTTGTTCTGACCCTCAAGAATATGGTGCCGATTCAGGTTGGCTAGTGTTTGCTGCTGATCCATCAAACAAAAACGCAACCTCTCGTTCAACGACTCTGATCGACTGAGATTGCTGATCGCGTCGCTCAAGGAGGCGTCTTGCTCCGACAGTAGCGTATTTCGCCGATCAACCTGTTCGTACAGGGATTCAATTTGATCGGCAAGCGAATCAATGTGAGTTTCGAACAACTCCAATGCAATCATCCAGGGTTCGCTGATGTCGTCCCCAGCTCGCTGCACTCTTTCGCGACAGAGTTCGACAACGCGCAATGGCGCCCAGTGAACCGTAACTAGCCGCTCATTTCCCACGAGCACGCCGAGCGGAGTGATGCTGATTTCGTTGTCGCATTCGGCCAGGCAGAATGCACGCAGATGGACAGCATTCCCTGAGATGAAAAAGCGCGACGACGCCTCAAATTCTGAGACTTCCGCCTCNTCTGGTATCGTTTCGCCGAGCAGCTCGCGGAAGCGCTGACGTTCAGCCTTGGAAGGACGCTCGAGATCCAGCCAAATATTCTCATTAAGACCATCGACATTGAAGCCGTCCGCTTGAGACATTGGCGTCATGGCGCGAGCAGTCATTTCTCACCTGGAAATGGCGGGGACCGGAGGCTCAACACCCTCAATCTCCACCTCGGGTTCGAGTCGGCGAATACGCATCACTGATCAGCAGCTTGCCCGGGAAATGTGCATTACACGCCATCACATGCGTGATCGCGGCATCGTCGTACTCATCACCTGAGCGATACGTTTCGAAGAATTTATGAATCCGCTGAACATGGTCCGATCTTTCCGCGACCGCCTGTAGACCTATCGAAACGCCGTAGTTGGTGAATGCGAATTTCGTTTGTGACATCTCCGGCTCCCGACAGTAGTACCCATTCGCAAACCACATTCGATCCAGCATGTTGTAGGCGACGTAACCGCCGAAAGCATCAAGAGCGCCAAACCCGAATCCCGGATAGGGGGCACTCAGGTCCTCCTGCATCTTCCAGATAACTCCCTCGCCCCGAACGAGAAATGGCTCGTGTATCTGTCGCACCAGGTCGACGCCTTTGCGACGATATTCCGGTATGTGTCGTCCAAGCACTTCAAGCGCGTGCAGCCACATAGTCAGATAGTGAAAGTACTGTCCGTCCCTGTCGGGAGCTTCGCCGATGCGGATCCCGCGCGATCGACCCAGAACCTGATCTACGTTTGCAACAACTCTTTCAGCCTGATCTAGATAGGATTTTTTTCTAAATTCGTCGAAAAGAGATACCAGGAGAATTACGCCGTAGGCATCAGTCCACAAATAGCGTAGGCCGTTCGGCCAGATTTGATGATCACGCATCCAGGCTAGCTTTTCGACAGCATAGCGTGGGTTATTGTTCACGACAGATTCACGGCTCAAAGACCGAATGGATAGGTGTCCGGAACGCCTTCCAGTTCCGCCGTTTCGAATGATCGTACGGCAGAGCTCTCGTCGAACCAGACATACTCATCGAATTGCCGTGCCAGCAGCGCTTGGAAATAGTGGCTTGCGAGCTCTGTGTCTGGACGGTAGATGACACCGATAGCGCGCTCGAGGCGTGGCGTCGACATGATGCTCGTTATGTCTTCTGTCGCGTGACGCCGCAGAGCCAACAGCAGGCGTGGCAGCCCGGTATCGTGGAACAGTCGTTCGTAGCTGTTTTCGTGTGACGGTACGACGTCCTTTATCTCCATCGGGCCATCCCAGTCCGAGGCTGCTGCCACAGTCCCCGTGTGTGTGCCGAAACCGATCGAGTACGCCTGATCGCCGAATTCCTCACGGCACAGTTGCCCAATGTTGAATTCACCACGAGCCGACATTTCCGTCACAGTTGCGTCACCAATATGCGAATTGTGCGCCCACACGATGGCCCGGCTTTGAGGGTCTTTGGAAGCAAGCAGAATCTTCAGCGTTTCGAACATATACTGGTCACGCAGGTTCCAGGATGAGCGTGAGCCGTAGTACATGGTGCGATAGTAACGCTCCGCATTCGCGACGAGCCGAGCATTTTGCATTGCATCAAGAAATCGCTCGCCGTCATGCTCTGCGTAGGCCATACGCTTCTTTGACAGATCTCTCAGCATTCGCACTACTTGCGGCTCGCAGCTGCGGTAGCGCCCCGTGAGTGCTGCTCGTCCGTACGTCGCCGGATCTGCTTGCCAGGGCGTCAGGCAACCGTAGCGGAGGCGTGCAACTTCCGCGGTTTTAGGGTCAACCTCGTCCAGATACTTCAGTACTTCGCGCACCGAACTGTAAAGGCTATAGAGATCGAGACCGCGAAATGCCACGCGGTTCGCTATACCAAATTGAGAATTGTATTCACGTAACCAGTCGACGAACTGGCGCGTCTCTTCGTTGCGCCACATCCATCGCGGAAACCGGGCGAACGCCGTCCACTCCGAGGGTGGATACTCGAAATGCCGGACATAATGATCAATGCGCGCCGCATCCGGCCAGTCGCCCTCAATCGCGACAAAGTCGAAACCTCCCTTCTCAATCAACTCCTGTGTGATGCGCGCACGCATCGTGTAGAACTCGGATGTGCCGTGGCTGGCTTCACCGATCAACACGACGCGCGAATTGCCGATTCGTTGAATCAGTGGTGCCAGATCTGCGGTCGCAATATCGACGAATGGCTCGCACGCATCGGCGATCGCACTTGTGATCTCGCTGCTGGTGTGATCGCGTTTGGGCCGCACTTGTGCCTCTCCAGCAGCCCACCAGCCCTGTTCCCCGATCAGAGGCACAAAACGCACATCGGCGATGTCCTCGGATTGGTATTCATCAACCGAGACGCGAGTTACCCGAACCAACTCCTGTGAACGCTGGTCGCGACCGACCGGAATGACCAGGCGCCCGCCAATCGCGAGCTGCTCCTTTAGAGACTGAGGAACCGCAGGCCCGCCGGCGGCAACAATAATCGCGTCGTAAGGCGCGTGCTCGGGCCACCCGCGTGTCCCATCGCCGTGCAAGACCTCAACATTGGAGTAGCCGAGGTCCTTGAGCTTGCTTTGCGCCCTGTGTGCAAGGCTTTCAATGCGCTCAACGGTGTAGACCTGGCCCGCTATCTCGGCAAGAACCGCTGCGGCGTACCCTGACCCAGCCCCAATCTCCAGTACCTTTTCGCCACCCTTGAGGTCGAGCGCTTCCGTCATGAAAGCAACAATGTACGGCTGGGAAATTGTCTGCTGCTGCTCGATCGGCAAAGNCGCATCATCATAGGCGAACTCGAGCAGATGCACCGGCAAAAATGCTTCACGCGGCACCTTAAGCATTGCCTCCAACAGGGGGCCGGAGCGTACGCCGCGCGCAGCGATTTGCTGCTCGACCATGTGCCGCCTGGCCGTCGTAAGATCTTTTTCCGCCATGCTATTTACCCGGACAGCAAGATCTACCTAGCATTCTATGATCTCTTCGCTGGCACACAACTGGTGCTTCCCACAGAACGATGTGGCTGGTACCAGCCTCGCTAACGGGCACCTACGTGTTTGCTCGAATTGTCAACGCATTCTCATCACCTTACTTTAGAGGTGTTGCTTGAACTCTGATGAGAGAAAAGGTAACTACGATGACGAGCTTAGGGGTATTCAATAAGACACAGCAGAAGACAACGCATTGGATCAAAAGCGTGGCCCAGAATATGGGCTCAACGGACATGGAACGTTCTTATCATGTATTGCGCTCGGTTCTGCATGCGGTTCGCGACCGGTTACCACCGAATGAGGCTGTTCATCTGGCCGCACAGATGCCGATGCTCGTGCGTGGTTTCTACTACGAGGGCTGGCACCCTTCCGATACGCCAGAACGTTATCGTCACAAGAGGGAATTCCTGGACCACATTGCACATGACGTGCCGAATCTCGATCCGGCGCAGAGAGAACGTGCGGCAACTGCCGTATTCTCGGTTCTGAACCGCGAACTCTGTAGTGGGGAGACCGACCAGGTTCGGCACGCGTTGCCGGCGGAAGTGCGTGATCTTTGGGAATCCTCTGGCAAGGACTGAAGCGATGCAACTTCCACTGCAAATACACTTTCACAACCTTGAACCCTCTGACGCAGTCGAGTTGAACGTCCGAAAGCATGCTGCGCGACTGGAGCGCTACTGCGACAAGATAATAAGCTGCAGAGTGACGATTGAAGCCCCGCATAAGCATCATCGAAAGGGCAACATTTACCAGGTCATTGTAGACGTGCGTACGCCGGGCGACGAGAGCGTCGTGAGCCACACCAACTCTCAGGAGCATGCGCACGAGGACGTTTATGTCGCGATTCGCGACGCGTTCGAGGCGGTGCAGCGCCAGCTGCAGGATCATCTGCTCAGAGAACGAGGCAAAGTTAAGTCTCATGTCACGCCACCACATGGAGAGATTACCGAGCTATTTCCGGCTAGTGACTACGGCACGATCACTGATAGTGCAGGACGCGAGGTTTATTTCCACCGAAACAGCGTGATAAATGCCAACTTCGACAGCCTCGACATCGGCTCCGAGGTACGTTTCGCTGAGGAATCTGGTGACAAAGGCCAGCAGGCGAGCACTGTCCATCTGATCGGCAAGCATCACATAGTCGGTTAGCCTTTGATACAGACTATTGGCTCGAGGCGCGCGACTAATGCGCGGCTTTCTCGACATGCATATTGGCGATCCATCTAACGACGGGCGCAGCGACAAGCGGCACTAGACTACCAACGACGATGACCATCCATCCGGCGGAACCCGGATCGGATAACTTCATAACATCGTGAAGCACGGGCGTGTACACCGCTGCGAGTATCAAGGTCATGCACAGTGCCAACGCCAGCCAAATCCAGATGTTCCTTGTTATCTCGTTGTTGATAACGTGCTTGAGATTGCCCCGCAAATTGAACACGTGCCACAACTGGGCAAGAGCCAACGTACAGAATGCAACGGTCACCGCCTTCTCCTGATCAAACCCCAGATAGAGAAGGGCGACCGCCATCGCTGAAAGAACCGTCAGTGCCATGACTACGCCGTACACTCCGATCTCGACCCAGTGGCGGCGCATCAATATTCGCTCAGTTGAGGGCCTCGGCTTGCTCTTCATTAAGGAGCTTCGTCCCGGACCGACGCCAAGCGCCAACGCCGGAAACACATCGGTCACGAGATTCAGAAACAGTATCTGTAATGGCAATAGCGGCAGTGGTGCGCCCGCTATGGTGGCGAGAGCGACAACGAGCACCTCGCTGGTGTTGCACGACATCAGGTAAACAACGAACTTGCGGATGTTCTCGAAAATCGCCCGGCCGTGCCCGATAGCCGACACGATCGTGCCAAATTCGTCATCCTGAAGGACCATATCCGCGGCTTCTTTGGCCACTGGTGTACCACGTATGCCCATGGCAACGCCGATATCCGCCTTTTTCAGAGCGGGTGCATCGTTGATGCCGTCGCCCGTCATAGCAACGACGTGATTCTGCCTCTGATAGAAACTTATGAGTTTTAGTTTTTGCTCGGGCGTAACGCGGGAGAAAACACGCACAGCAGATAGCTCGTCAAATCGCTTCTCCTCCAGCAGGCGATCAGCCGCTTCACCACCCAGGAATTGCTGAGTGTCTGTTGATTCATCGATGATACCGATCTTCGCCCCGATATTTCGCGCCGTCTCGGCATGGTCTCCGGTTACCATGATCACTAATACGCCAGCATCGCGGAATCGTTTGATTGCATCATCTACGCCCTCGCGGGGCGGATCCTCCAGACCGACAATACCGTGCAAGATGAGGTCGCCGTAGGGATCAGCATCGATCACATCGGCCGTCTTATCGGCAAGCGCTATGGTTCGCAACCCGCGCCCGCACAAGTGTTCCACTCGACCAAGCCAGCGTTGTCGCCCTTCGTCGTCGAGCGGCACCACACCGCTACGCGTATGTACGGCGGAGCAACTCGACAAGATAATTTCCGGCGCACCTTTCACTGCCACCCTGTAATCGCTACTCCGTTTGTGCACGGTCGCCATACGCTTGCTGTCAGGGTCGAATGGATCTTCGTAAACTTCCGGTTCCTTTTCTACGATTTCCTCACGCCAGATACCGCAATCTGAAGCGGCTGCAAGTAGTGCAACTTCGGTTGGATCTCCGACTCCATCCGATTCGGTACCGTCGTCTCGCTGCAGAATCGCATTGTTGCAGAGTGCTGCCGTAATCCATAAATCACGCAAGATTTCGGCCAAATCAGGATCACCGGATCCGTCAAGGCTAATGTCGGCGTCAGCCAGCAGCACTGTGGTTGCGGCCATTCTATTCTCGGTTAACGTTCCAGTCTTGTCGGTCAGAATTGCACTCGTGGCACCCAGAGTCTCGACTGCCGATAACCGGGTTATCAACGCATTGCGTTTTGCCATACGCCACATGCCACGTGCCAGCGCAACTGTGGCAACGATTGGCAAACCCTCGGGAATCGCCGCAACAGACAACGCGATGGCTACTTCAATAGCAAGAATTGTGTCTTGGCCACGAAGAATGCCACCAATAGCGATCAAAGCGCCGATAACAATTACTACCCACGCAAGACGCCCCCCAAGAGAATCCAGTCGCTTCTCCAGCGGTGTACGTTCCGTCTCGGCTTCACTAACCTGTTTAAATATCTTGCCAAACTCAGTTCGCATGCCTGTGGCGACAACTACGCCACGCCCTTTGCCGCGGGTAATTGCCGTGCCTTTGAACGCGAGGTTGTTGCGATCCAGCAAGACGGTGTCCTCAGGGAGAGGATCTGTTTGCTTGTGCGTCGGCAGGGATTCTCCGGTCAAAATGGATTCATCCGCACAGAGCTTATCCGCCTTTACCATGCGAAGATCGGCAGGTACGAGATCACCTGCCTCAAGCAACACGATATCGCCTGGAACCAGCTCTTCAGCTGCAACACGCCGAACGTGGCCTGCCCTGAGCAGCACACAAGTTACACGTGCGAAGCGACGCAATTCTTCCATCGACCGAGTGGCTCGCCATTCTGTAAGAAATCCGATAGTCGTGTTGAGCAGAATCACTGCGAAAATTGCTATCGCTTCCGCTAGATTTGAGAACAGCAGCGCCAAGGCACCCGCTGCCAACAACAACACGATGACAATGCTCCTGAACTGATCTATCAGGATAGACACGAAATGCCGCCGCTTCGCGACTTGCAGTTGGTTGGGTCCGATCGTAGTGCGACGCTTCTGGGCTTCGCTTTCTTCGAGACCGTACGTTGGGTCAACTGCCAGTTGCTGCAGTACGCCATCAACGTTGTCGCTCCATGCCAGAAGGTCGTAGTCCGGTTGCATTCTCATTCTAGATACTCGCAATCTTCATCGTGACGTAGCCGAGGTATAGCCCGAGA
>JGI24723J26617_10000328_pt1 | contig 47689 bp, 39 predicted proteins | sample Cruoilmetagenom6_FD_26617 | JGI IMG/M metagenome (IMG submission 26617) | reverse complement strand
GTGTGTGCTTCTTCAGAGCAGATCGCAAGATACGCGTCAGTGTAGTTGTCTTGTGCTCCAACAAGAGTGATGAACTTTGAAAACATTCCAGGTCCAAACTGACCACGAGCGAATGTGTTTGAGAGTACTGCTCGTTCAATCCCTGCTCGTTCTTTAGCTTTAAGGAAGTTTGCGTAGCCTGTCAACTCGCGAGACAATGAGTCGTCTGTGCTTTCGTGTGCGATAGAACTAACAGCATTCAGTGATGAAGTGTTTAAAGCAGTGTAATACTTGATTGCATCATTTGTGCTGATCTTAAGATCCAGTGTTTGAATCCGAATACCTTGCAATCGTTGTAAGCTATCGAGCGTGTCTTGAACAATTGAAGTGATTTCTAGTTGTGGATCGAGCGGATTCTCGCGAATCAAAGCTTCAAGGCTTTGAATGCTTTTGTCAGTAGCAGCATGTTGAGAGTTGATTTCAGTTCGAAATTTTTTACCGTCGCTCCCAAGGTAGCCAGCCGTAAAACCTCGCTCCTTTTGGCACTCATGCACAAGAGAACTCAAATGAGTTGCAACTTCAGATAAGCCTGCAATCTTGTGATTTTCAATTCCAGTTTGTCTCGCGTTAGAGAATGCGATCGCTGAGAACCCAAGGAATGCAAGAGTTGGTATGAGCAAAAGGACAATGAGTTTAGTTCGGATTGACATTTTCATAATCTCCGTTCAAGGAAGGAGGTGGGGCAGGCGTGGTATCTCCCTGTTTCGGGGGAAGCAGCATTCAACTTTGAGTGAACCCGGATTCAGCATAGTTTTTGGCACTATTAAGGACAAGATTGGGGGTAAATCCGTCGCTGGCGCAATCAAATGTATCTCTTCAGTTGAGTGAGTGGTATTCCAACATGTATGAGTCATTGGCTTGGAGAAATTTGGCAATGCGCATAAGTGCTGAAAATGCAATGAATTAAGTGATTCAGAGCAGTCTCAATTTTCTGTAGTTCAGCAAATATGAACCCTCAAGTATTCATATCGCTGTTTTTGTCATAGAATTTAATTCCATTAGATGGAGAAATGTCCTCAGATGAAATAGGATAAAGAAGTCTTATATCCGATATACACTCTTTCTCTTTAAAGGGCGTTCAGATGACTGGGGAACACATGAAACACGATGCAGACTCGATAATTGGGTATTTCATTGGTTTTGGATTCCTAATAACAGCAGTATTGTTTGTGTTTACTAGCCCAACTGTGGCAATCCCTAAGACGGATGCGGTGATTATTGCTCCTGAGCAAATCCTTCCAGGGGCTCGCCGAGTCGCACTCGCTGATCCTCCGATGATCCACACTGGATCAATGAGTCAGCGATGTAGCGATTGTCACGATCTCTTTAAGAATGATCGAGCTCCGGATCGTGCACTAACTCAACATACTCAAATCGTACTCAATCATGGTACAAACGATGCTTGTTTGAACTGTCATGCAAAAGACGACAGAGAGAAACTTGCAATCCGCAGCGGTGAGCATGTTGGCTTTGAACAAGTAAAACAGCTCTGTGCTCAGTGCCATGGCCCTATTGCTAATGACTGGGAACGCGGAACACACGGAAAAACCATTGGATACTGGGATTCGACAAAGGGCGAGTCAGTAAAGCTCTCGTGCACACAGTGTCATGATCCTCACAGTCCAGCGTATAAAGGTATGGCCCCATTGCCTGGTCCAAACACATTGCGTATGGGAGATCGGCATGGCGGACACGACTTAATCGATGAGAAGAATCCGCTCCAACGCTGGCGACTGTTAGAAGAGGAAGCAAACGAAGATCACAAACAACATGATGAAGGGGACCATCCATGAAGTTGCCAGTACTCGGGAAGAATGGTCGTCAAGAGTCCTCAAGCAGTGATGGCTGTGGATGTTCATCGGAAAAACGATATGAAATGCGTCCAGGGCTTACTCGGCGTAGTTTCCTTCGGCGCGGAACCGCCGCAACTGGTGCAGTCGCCGCGATCGCAGCATCACTTAGCCCNTTGNGAGAGTTAGGNGATACAGATGACTTCTCTGTCCAGAAATTCCTACAGAAGCACTACAAAGAGATGGACGGCAANGACATGGCTTCAGCGCTCGAACGCATCTCTAAAGAGGTCGAGAAACGGTATGAGGTTCGACCTGACATTCGGGATATCAAACCAATGGATGGCGTCGAGTTTGTATATGCGTTGAACCTGACACGATGTATTGGGTGTCGAAAGTGCGTACATGCATGTGTTGATGAAAACAACCAGTCTCGTGATCCAGAAATACAGTATATCCGAGTGTTAGAGATGCCTCGCGGCACTATCGATATCGAACAGGGTAATCATCATTATGATCACGCGACTGTGCCTTCTGATGATCATTACTACATGCCGATTCAGTGTCATCAGTGTGCGAACCCGCCTTGCGTAAAAGTATGTCCTGTCGAAGCGACATGGCAAGAACCAGATGGCATCACAGTCATCGACTATGACTGGTGTATCGGATGTCGTTATTGCGAAGCAGCGTGTCCTTACTGGGCTCGCCGATTTAACTTCGCGAAACCTTCGATTCCAAAAGAGAAGTTGAATACTGAAATGGGGTATCTCTCGAATCGTCCTCGACATAAGGGTGTGATGGAGAAATGTCATTTCTGTCTGCATCGAACTCGTGAAGGCAAAATGCCAGCTTGCTTAGAGGTTTGCCCAACTGGTGCAAGAAAGTTTGGTAACGTTCTCGATCCAAACTCTGAAGTTCGAAAAGTACTCGAAACTAAGCGAGTGTTTGTGCTCAAGCAAGATGTTGGCACACTCCCAAGATTTTTCTATTACTTTGATGAGCGTGATCCAATCAACGATCGTGTACCAACTGGACCAGGACAGGAGGCACACTCATGAGCGTCGTTCGTGATTATTCTCGCTTTCTATACCGCTGCTTCCGATTGAGCTTCGTCGGAGATTGGCGCTATCACTTATGGATGTTCGCATTAACTGTGATTGCGTTAGTTGGACTCAATGCGTATGCAAAGCAGTTCGTTCAAGGGTTGGTAACAACTGGGATGACCGATCAGGTTTCGTGGGGTTTATACATCGCGAACTTCACTTATCTTGTTGGAGTCGCCGCCGCGGCGGTCATGCTCGTCATTCCTGTCTACATCTACAAGAACAAAGAACTGCATAACTTGGTGATTTTTGGCGAACTGCTCGCAGTTGTCGCGATCGTGATGTGTCTGCTGTTCATCATGGTCGATCTCGGGCGCCCGGATCGGTTCCATCACATGTTGCTTCGATTCAACTTTCCGATCTCGATTCTGACATGGGATGTAATCGCACTCAACGGGTATTTGCTGCTCAATCTACATATATGTGGATATTTGATCTGGTGTGCGTATAACGGTCGAAAGCCTACAAAGAAATTCTATATCCCCTTCGTGTTTATCGCAATCGCATGGGCATTGAGTATTCATACCGTGACTGCGTTTTTGTACTCAGGTTTAGGTGCTCGTCCATTCTGGAATAGTGCTGTGATTGCACCCAGATTCCTTGCGTCAGCCTTTGCTGCAGGGCCTGCATTGATCATTTTGACATTGCAAGTGATCAAATCCTTCACAGGATACCCTGTCGCAGATAAAGCAATTTCGACACTCAAAGGCATTGTCACCGTCGCACTGGGAATCAATATGTTCTTGCTTGTATCAGAACTATTCACTGAGTTCTATACAGGTAGCTCTCACTCAGTCTCTGCGAAGTATTTGTTCTTTGGGCTTCACGGATATCACGGCTTGGTCCCTTGGATTTGGACTGCGATTGCATTTAACACAATTGCATTGGTTTTCTTGCTCACACCTGCATCGAAGCAACGGCGAATTTTGAATCTTTCGTGTGTGCTTTTGATTATTGGTATTTGGATTGAGAAAGGGATGGGACTGATTGTCCCTGCGTTTATTCCTTCGCCACTTGGAGAGATTGTTGAGTATCGCCCAACACTCAATGAGATCCTTATATGTATTGGTATTTGGGCATTCGGTTTCTTGGTTTACACAATCTTGGTTCGGGTCACTATCCCTGTTCTGTACGGCGATCTTCGAATCGACAAAGTACATTCAACAGAGATCAAGCCTGATCAGGATATAAAAAGTTCAGTTATGAATGCGAGTGTTTCGCAGTAGAAAAGGAGATGGTCATGAGACGCAAACAGGTTCTGATGTTGGTGGGTATTTGTGCCCTCGCATCGTCAGCAATGGGGCAGATTTTTGCTCCAGCCGAAATGTCAAACAAATCGAAAGAGTGTTTGGAGTGTCATCAAAAACTCAACCCAGGTTTGTATCAGCAGTGGGGATCGAGCAAGCATTACCGCGGAAACGTGGGTTGCTATGAATGTCACCAAGCGAACCAAGATGATGTCGATGCTTTCAAGCATGAAGGTACAACTATCGCGATTCTTGTCACTCCGAAAGACTGCGCACGCTGTCATTCAAAGGAAGTTGAAGAGTTCGCAGGTTCTCATCACTCGAAAGCTGGACGAATCCTCGGATCGTTGGACAATGTGCTTGCAGAAGTTGTTGAAGGCAACAAGGGCATGCACACCCAAGCGTTCTCGCAAGGCGTGTCCGCAGCTGCAGTGAATGGTTGCTGGCANTGCCACGGCTCGGAAGTGAAAGTACTCCCAGGCGGCAAGCTCGATCCTGCGACTTATCCAAACTCAGGTATCGGTCGATTGAATCCAGACGGAACTGAAGGTTCATGTAACGCGTGTCATACTCGTCATGATTTCTCCGTTGCTCAGGCGCGTCACCCAGATACTTGTGGAAAGTGCCATCTTGGTCCAGATCATCCTCAAAAAGAAATTTACGAAGAATCCAAGCATGGCATTCAGTTTTTCTCAAAGCAAGATGAAATGAATCTTGACAATGAGAAATGGATTGTGGGCGAAGACTATTGGGCAGCTCCTACCTGTGCGACTTGTCATATGTCCGCAACTAAGGATCAAGCTGTAACTCATGATATCGGAATGCGAATCAGTTGGAACAACCGTCCAGCGATCTCTGTCCGTCCGGAAGTTTCAGATGCGAAAATGAATCTTCCAGGTCAGGATGTTCCGTGGCAAGTGCGTCGAGATAACATGAAGGATGTCTGTATCAGCTGTCATCAGAATCAGTGGGTAGACAACTTCTATATCCAATACGATGCGCTTATTGAGTTGTACAACACCAAGTTCGCGATACCTGGTAAAGCACTCTATGAACTTGCTGGTCCTCTCAAGAGTCCGGTTCCATTTGCCAACAAGATCGACTTCACATGGTTCGAACTCTGGCATCACGAAGGTCGTCGTGCAAGACATGGTGCATCAATGATGGCGCCAGACTATACCCATTGGCACGGTACTTACGAGATCGCTCGAAACTTCTATTCCGAATACATTCCTGAGCTCCGCGAACTCGTTGAGAAAGGAATGCATTCAGATGATGCTGAAATGATTGAAGCAGCTAAAGCTCTTGATGCCAAGATCGAAGAAGTACTCAACTCAGATAATCACAAATGGTTCTTGGGAAAAATGGACGACGATGAAGCAGTTCAGCGTAAGCAAGCTGCAGAAGAGTTCAAAGCTCGTTACAAGGACTAAGTGAACTCACGAATGGGGAAACTCACTCACGATCAAAGTTACAGGATATAGAACCAAATGGCACGAAACTTAACTGAACAAGATGCACGCGTTGCGCTCAAGGATCACCTCGGCGATAAAGCGATGGATGCCCGGCTCCGCCATGGTATGTACATTGATGCTGATGTGATTATCAAGATGCTCGACGATCCCGCCTTTGTTCGGTATCCAGTGAGTCTTCGTTTCGATGATGAAATGCTCGACCCAGGTGAGTTCGCGATGCCGATCACACTCGGTGATCATCCATCAGCAGGGTTTTGTATCTGTATCCATCCATACTTCGAGCAGCAGCCAGAAGCCTGGCCGCTGCTCATTGCGTACCACATTCCGACAATCAACTACGGCGAGATTGTCTCCGCTGAGGATGCTGAGCACTTTGGTGCAACGCTACTTGGTCTTGATTCAGAAACCTATTACCAAGCAATATGCGAACTTGCAGACTCGATCCCTGGCGCACCTGGGGCTCAAGGATGCAGTGGAGGCTGTTCATGAATACGAAACAAGATTGGCATCGTTCGCGTCTTGGGAAAGTTGTTCTCTACCTCGGGTCAATTAAGTTTGCTATTCCAATTTTGGTATTGACCGCAGCAGCACTGGTTTATGGAACATGGATCGAATCCACAATAAGTGCTCGTCAAGCAGGTGCAGTAGTTTACGGTTCATGGTGGTTCATCATGCTGATGATCCTCATTTGCCAAACTTTGGTACTTGCAGTCGTAACTCGATATCCATGGCGTAAAAAGCATACAGGGTTCATCATTGTTCATGCTTCATTGATCACGATAATCATCTCAGGGTTTGTCACTTTCTTCACAAATGTTGAAGGTGAGATGGCTCTGAAAGAGGGAATGACAGCGAGTTCTTTAAGGCTCGGAAATAATGAACTCCAACTGTTAAGCCATGAAAATGGCGAGTTCACTCCTGTCGGAGCATCAATAATTGAAATGCCTGGTCAAGTCGAAGTGAACGGGATTCAATTTGAAGTCGTTGAACTCTGGGAAAACTCATCTGAAGAAATGATCGTTGAGAATGATGGTGAAAACAAACTCCATGCCGTTGAGATAAACCTCGGCCACGGTGACGAAGGTCATTGGGTCGGTCAGCTCAGAGCAGGAGAACGAGCACCGATGCTTCATGGTATCGAGATCCGGGTTCTTCCTGAGGGTGAGCAGTGGGTGCCTCCAGCTATTGGAGAATCAGTTCGTGCTGTACTACGCCATAGCAAAACAGGCTCAATAGTTGATCTTGATAATGATTCAATGTCGTTAGGCGCAGGATGGTCGATCGAGTCAGTTGCTCTATTTGAGCATGCGATCGTTGGATCAACTGGAATAGAAGAAGGAAGCTCAGATCGTGACAACCCTGCTGTTCAAGTGATCCTTGCGCATGTTGATGGATCACGCGAGCGACACGCAGCGTTTGATCATTTCCGAGAGTCGATTAACAAAAAGCAGATAGAAGGCGATACCTTCTCTGAGTATGTTCTTGAGTTTACTGGAGAAACTATAAATCATCCGCTTGTCGTATTCACTAGAGATGAAGTGCAGACAATCGCAACGATTCGGATTCCTAACGGACAAGAGCAATCAATCGAACTCACAGGAGTAGGTCCTTGGACATTTGATGTCGGTGGAGAAGTTTGTGAAGTACTTCATGCTTATACGAATGCGAGAGGTGCATCTCAGCTTAGTGAAGCTGCTCAAGCCGCCGAAAATCAACCGGTTGCTCGCGTGCGAATAGTCGGAGACCATGCGGACCATGATCATGATGTCATGACATTGGTTTGGGGTCAGCGTTCGATGATTCAGATCGATGAGCAGATGATGGGGATCTCCTTCGCTGCTTCAACGACTCCAGTCCCATTTACAGTTGAACTAGTGGATTTTCGAAAACGCGATTATCCAGGCTCAGCAATGGCAATGGCCTACGAGTCTGATGTCATCTTTACCGACGAATCGGGTGAGACATATGAACAAACTATCTGGATGAATAATCCATTAGAACATAATGGATGGAAGATCTATCAAGCTGGGTTTGTCGGCAATGATGTTTCCATCTTCCAAGTAGCAAAGGATCCTGGACTCATCCCGATGTATTTCGGATGTGTGCTGCTTTGCAGCGGGATCATAGTGATGTACTACTCAAAGGCATATACATACGGGCATCCAGGAATGCCAAAGGTCTTTGATGCAAAAAAATCTAGGAGAACAATCAATGCGTCTGTTTCTAATACTGATCACATTGCTGATGATTCTGAGTCCAGTCCAAATAGCGAGAGCAGAAGAAACCCCGAGCGAATGGAAGTCACAGTTTGCTCAGATTCCAATCCAGGATCGCGGACGCACCATGCCGATGGACACGTTCGCAAGACGCGTCGCGGTCGATCTCACCGGGCGAACAAAGTGGGCTGAGGATAAAGGTCCAGCGGGCTTTGCAGGACGAGATCACATGGATCTATTCTGCGACTTGCTCTTTAAGCCCAAAGAGATGTTCAGGGAAGAGCTAATTCCTGTTGAGAATAAGCCTCTAAAGCGTGAGATAGGACTCGATCCGGATCGAAAGTTCTTCGCGCCATCAGAGTTAATGCTAAATACAAAGCTTCAGGAGATTGGTTCTGAGTTTCAACTCAAGAAACAACGAAACAACAAATACAGTGGTACTCTCGAAGAGCGTGCAGCGAGTGCAGCACAAAAACGCATGTCGGGCCTTGTGTTTTTCGTCACTGGTAAAGGAATTGCGATGTCCCCAATGGATGGTAGCGAGACTTTAGAATCCGTAGGTATCGAAGAAGCATCCCACGGCACGGAACCAGTTCAAGAAGCTTTGTTGATGCTCCAAGAAGCATACAACAACGACGGAGATCTGAGCGTTGCTGTGAAGAATCTGACTGATGTACTCGCAGCTCAAGGTACTCCAGTAGGGATTGAAAAGTCAAAAATTGATTATGAGTTATTCTATAACAGCCATAATCCATGGAAGAAAGCTGCGATAGCAACACTGCTTGCAATGGTCCTTATATGTGGACGATGGTTGACACGCTCTAAAGTACTTACAGTTCTCGTTGGGCTGGCAATTCTTTGGGCACTCGCTGAGCAAGGGCTTGGTCTTTGGTTACGAGTATCAATCCTTGGACGAGCACCAGTTTCAAACACATATGAAGCTCTGTTGTGGATGGGTATCGTCGCGATCCTGTTTGGACTAATAGGCCAAGCGCTCTCGCCAAAGAGTTGGTACCTCGTTGGAGGTCTCGGTGCTTCTGTGCTTGCGATCTTCTTTGCGATGCTCGTTCCAATTGAAGATCAAACGAATGCACTTCCTGCGGTATTGCGTTCAAACTATTGGCTCATCATCCATGTCCTCACCATTGTCGGGTCGTATGGTGCGCTCTTGCTCGCCGCTGTATTAGCACATATCTACTTAGTACGTGATGTCTTGCTCCGCCGCCAGTCCGCTCGAAGCGAGCGTGTCATCGTGCAGGTGTACAGAGTTATGCAGGTTGGTGTGATCATGCTCACTGCTGGGACTATCCTTGGAGGAGTATGGGCAGCTGATTCATGGGGTCGATTCTGGGGTTGGGACCCAAAGGAAACCTGGTCACTCATATCGATCATCACATATTTCACAATGCTTCATGCACGTCATGTTGGATGGATTCGTGACTTTGGGCTTGCTGTCGCAGCAATCGTTGGGTTCCTTGCAATTGTTTGGACATTCTACGGAGTCAACTATGTCATGGCTTCAGGACTTCATTCCTACGGCTTTGGCTCAGGTGGAGAACTCTGGGTACTCCTATGGGCAATCGGTGAAGCAGTATTCATTGGGATCTGTTTTCTGCGTCGGCCTGGGAAATCAAATGGGCATCGTCGAAGTAAAAGAGAGCTTCAGGGTAAAGTTGGTGACGCTGTCAGTGCGTAATAAAAGATAAAGGTTATCTCGTGTCGTCTGGGTTCGTCAGAACAGTTGTTCACATCACAAAGTCAATGATGAGAATGCAGGGCAAGAGCAAATTGAGATAGGAGATTGGAATGAAACGGAAAATGCGTTTGAGTAAACATCGTCATCTGCTTGCAGCCGCGATTGGAGCAGAGATGCTCATGATTGTTCCAGTTGTATTGGCAACAGAAGAACCTGAAACTGAGACTGTCACTTATCCAAAGTTTCAGACTCTTCGATTCCAAGAGGATTGGTCAGACTTCGATCACGAGAAGGGTGATGACTACTGGGATCGTATCAAGCATATGAATCTCAATGATGACGGATCAATCTGGGTAGGTGTAGGCGGAGAACTCAGATTTCGCGGCGAAGGCTGGGAGTCATTCGGCTTCTCCAGTGCATCAACGGCAGATGAAACCTTCGGGCTCGGACGACTCCAAGTATACACAGATTGGCACTTCGGAGAAAATGTTCGAGTCTTTGTTGAAGGCGAGAGCGCCTTTGCAAGTGATCGAGACTTACCAGGAGGTCGACGAGGTCTTGATGTTGATTCACTCGATCTACAGAACGCCTTCGCTGATATCAAGTTGCCATTCGGGAATGATGATACAACTGTCACTCTCCGAGTAGGGCGCCAAGGTCTGCTGTTCGGGAAACAACGACTTGTATCAACTCTACCTTGGTCAAACTCTCAGCGTTCATGGGACGGTGCACGAGCAATCGTCGAAACACATGGCTGGCGAATCGATGGTTTCTACACACGATTTACTCCTGTGAAAAAGTACGCTTTCAATGATTGGCTCGCTGGTCCAGATTTCTGGGGTGTCTACGCGACAGGAAAGTTCGGGAAAGATGATTCTGTTGGTGTGGATCTCTATTATCTCGGTATCGAAACTGATGGGGCAGTAACATTCAACGGCACAAGCGGCATCGAAGAGCGACATACTGTTGGTAGCCGCCTCTTCGGTAAAATCGGCGACTCAGCATTCGGTTACGATGTCGAAGGCGCATACCAGTTTGGTGATGTTGGAGCTGCAGAAGTCAGCGCGTATATGTTCGCGGCTCAGTTAACTTATGCATTTGCAGACTCCGAATGGAGACCAACCGCATACATCGGACTCGATGTATCCTCAGGTGATGACTCTCCTGGTGATGGTAATGTTGAAACTTTCAACCAGCTATTCCCTCTTGGACATGCATATAACGGATTCATGGATTTGATCGGCCGACAGAATATCACTGATATCTCAGCTGGTGTCTCGTTCAAACCACACAAGAAGGTTTTAGTAAAAGCTGACTTCCATAACTTCACTCGTACTGAGGATTCGGATTCAGTCTACAACGCAGGTGGGGGAGTCCTTCGTCCAACAGCTGCAGGGGCATCAGACTCTGTTGGACAAGAAGTAGATCTAACTGTGAAATACTCAGTCGATCGTCATCTGACTCTTCAAGGTGGGTACTCTCACTTCTTTGCAGGCGATTACTTCACTGATACCGGTGCAGATGAAGATATTGATTTCTTCTACTTCCAAGCTGTCTACAAGTTCTAGTTTCAATCATAGCTTTATAGTACTACAGATTAATAATCTGAGATAGTTCAATGAAAAACCGCCCGGTATGCGTCAGCAAACCGGGCGGTTGTGGTTTTACAGAGCGCTGTTAAATATTTAGCACCCCATACTAAAGACACTGAGGAAGGCACTTATATCAAAGAAGTTGAATGACCCGTCCTTGTTGAAGTCTGCTTGAGGATCCAATGAGTTGAACAATGTCAAGAACGCGGAGATATCAAAGAAGTTCAGTGTTCCATCTCCGTTGATATCCGCGGCGAGACAGCTTGCAGATTCTTCGATCTCAAAGCGAACCATGATTGCGCGTCCTGAAGGAAAATCGCCGTCGTCCGAAAAATCTCCAAGTAAGACTTGTAGATTGCCCCCATCTGAGCATTCTGCATCTACATTCATTTCAACGCCGAAATTGTTACTGAAGAATGCGTTGTATCCTGCTATGACAGCGTAGTAGATCCCAGGTTCAAGCTGAAGAGTTATTTCGCTCTGTAGACCGCAAGATGAATCATCGTTAGCCCCGAGCAGAGTACCGCCCTCATCCCATACTGCGATCTCAGTATCGAAGTCACTTCCACAAGTATTAAACACGAATGTTGAGTTTGAATCACCCACGATTCCTGCATCATTTGCTCCTGCAATCGTGGGGAGCTGACAGTCATCAGGGACACCGTCCATATCACAATCAAGTTCATTGAAATCTGGAATACCATCCATGTCACAATCTGGATCTCCGATCGTGAATGTGAAGATATGTCCTCGCCCCGATGGGATTGTGCCGGAGATGATTTGTGCACCTGCGATATTGAGAACGTATGAACCACTCAATGAGCAGCCGTTGATAAACTGGTAATCAGGTCCATTACTAAATATGGTATTAAATCCAGTGATTGCGAGAGTATATTGACCTGCAGAGAGCGATGCAGTAATCGCGCTCTGTGTTCCAGATGCATCGTCATTCTGATCGATCAATATTCCAGAAGAATCCCAGAGAGCCATCTCTGTGTCGAAACCACTCCCAAAGGTGTCGTACTGAATTGAAGTATCAGATTCTCCAACTACTCCAAAATCGATAACAATCGAAAGATCAGTGTTGATATCAATGAAATCGTTCGTGCCGTTTCCGTCACAGTCTGAGAAGTTGTTAATCTGGAGATCTCCGAAAGCAACATCATTCCATGACCCAATCCCTCGGGATTCCCACGCGAGACGAACTGGGTATGCTGAAGAGTTACTCAGATGTTGAACGAAGATCTTGTGCCAACCTTGCTGTAGTTGGATAAAGTGTTGATTCGAGATTTGTGTATTTGAATTTGAACGTTCAATACTTCCGGCGTGAGTCGAAGATCCGATGACAATGTCATCTACGAGAAGGACATGTCATCTGGATGCTCAACACGGAATGCATACTCATCGGTCGCTGGAGCGAAGATGAATCCCTCATATTGAACTACCCGAGTATTCGAGTTTTGGGAAGCTGATAGATTCGCTTGCATCGGAGACAATACTGCTTGACACGGCTGTCACACTTGAGCTATCTGGGTTGAATGAAGTGAGCGAAGTTAAACCAGGTGTTTCCCAGATTGTACGAACAATCCCGTTACTGTTTCCTGGATTTCCCGATCCGGTCATAAATGATTCGCATTCATCTGGGATCTTGTCGCCGTCAATATCAAGAGATGTACCAAGTGCGATGTCAATCACATCTGGTTGTCCATTCCCATTACAATCTGCTATATCCAATGCGAAGTTGTGTTTTGAAGCGCCACCGCGTTTGAGCCGGCCTCGCATTCGAGCATGATCAATAAGAATTTGGCGCATAGATTGAGTTGCAGCAAAATAAAAATGACGGCGATTATTCCAGCCATGATCTTGCTGACCCATCATTTTTGCGTAAACCTCATGCACAAGAGCAGTCGCTTGAAGAGTGTGATCACGACGCTCGTTATTCATGCGGGCCTGAGCAATTTTTTTAGCTGTTCGTAAACGAGCGGCAATATCTGATTCGTTGCTGAATGATCGCCCGCAGCTGCTCCTCGAAGCAGAAGTGTTAGTTGCTCAGTAGAATCATCTGGGAGCGGCATATTTTGCTCGTAAATGGAATGTGTTCTCAGAAGTTGCTCTGAGAACGAAGGCTCAGGCTGTTGATTTAGGGCAAATTCCTCACATTAATGATGAGTTGAAGGTCTATTGCAACTGCTGATGCAACTCAGAATTAAGCTAGCTTTACAAGATACGATAAGAGAGATTAGCAGCGATATTCAGTTCTTGTTCAGCGAAAAGCTATCCCAATATAGATCTATAATGATGAACCTGTGAGGATCTAGAATGCGTATGGTTATACATTCGTTCTGGGGAAATCAGTATGATTGATGATGAGATGACAAATCAGCACAAGGATCCTAATTCTAAGTCGGAACTGCTGAGACACAATTCGAATAATGCTCAACGAACAGACCCTGCGTTGATTGAAGCTATCCGGGATCCTGCAAACTATGAGGCGTGGAAGAGTTTCGAAAGACGATATGCGCCAATGGTCCGCTCGTATTGCATATCGCGTGGCATGCGATTAATCGATGCAGAAGATGTCGCACAAGAGGTTTTTTTGCGAATAACAGAGCATGGATTCGCGGATCGGTATGACCCAACCTTAGGGACATTTCGTTCTTATTTGTTTCGAGTAACTCGCAGTGTTGCTTCGGTAGTGCTGCGTGCTAAATCAGAGAACTCTCAAGTGGTCAACGAATTTGGTGGCTCTGAAGATGAGTGGAATCAGGTTTGGAAACAAGAAGCGGTTCGACTCGCAATCAAAAGCGTAGAGGAATCTGTTTCTGGAAGCTCAAAGCGAATATTGGCAATGACAATAAGAGATGTTCCTCCTGCGACGATTGCAGAACTTACAGGTTTAACTCGAGATGCAGTGTATAAAACTCGAGATCGGCTTAAAAATCGAATCGAGTCTGCATGCAAAGAGTTTATGCTAGATCCAGAGGAGATCTGAGTATGGATGAGAACTCGAGTGACCAGTTCTTTGAGCGTGTACGCGAATACGTGGCGGATCAACCTCTGCAGATTGGTGTATATGAAATCCATCACGAAGTCGCTAGAGGCGGGCAAGGCGTTGTCTATAAAGGTATCGACACAAGTGATGGCCAGCCCGTTGCACTCAAACGGTCACACGATTCAGGATCAATTATCCAACCGAACCTAGTCCGCGGAGCAGAACTCGCATCGCTCCTTGAGCATCCATATATTCTACCGATTCTCGATATTGAAAATGAGGATGAAACTGTTTGGGTAATAACCCCATGGGTTGATGGTTTGTCTCTTGACAAATGGTGCTCAGATCTGGCAAATGATGATCACAGTAAGATTGTGTTGTTTCTAAAAATATGCTCTGCGGTAATTCATGCTCATGGACGAGGTGTTATTCATCGAGATCTCAGACCTGCAAACATTCTGGTTCGTATGGACGGCACTCCATGTGTACTTGACTTTGGAATTGCGAAACGAGTAGAAGGCCGAGCAAGCTCGCACACGATGACTCAGAGTGGATTGTCAGGTGATTTGCATTTTCTTGCACCAGAGATGCTCAAAGAAGAGCGCTCGCCTACAGATGTTCGTCAAGATGTGTACGCGCTCGGAGTGATTCTCTACACTATGCTCAAAGGTACACATCCACTCGATCGAATGTCGATTGGGGAAAGTGTTGAACGGGTATCGTCAGGTAAACTGTTTGATTCAAGCATTGACCAAACACTCCCTGATTCCATTGGCGTCATCTTGCGAAAGGCAACTTCAAGCGATCTCAATGCACGCTATTCGAGTGTGCAAGAAATCGTAAGTGATATTCGTGATGATCAACGAGGAATGCCAATTCAAGCGAGGACACACACGAAGGGGTACTTGTTCAGCCGATTTGTAAAGAGAAACCGTTTTGCAATATCTATTGGTATTGCGTCAGCAATTTTATTGTTTAGTGGAGCTGTCGTGCTGGGTACCACAATCGAACGTGAGAGAGGTTTGGTTGCAGCAAATACCAAGACACTTCAGTTATACTCAAATCTAATAGACTCAATCACACCTTCGAGTGAAGTTGGTCCCGCATCCGATGGGTTAGGTGTATTGAGTTATGCGAGTAAGCAGATTCAGATTATTGAAGTTGGAGATAGCCGAGATGAGCAGACGGCGCATGCAGATGTTCAGTTCGTTATTGGGAAGAGCTATTCAAAACTGAATAGAGAAGACCTAGGTTTGCCGCATGCTCAGCGGGCATTTAATTTGTACTTTGAGTTACTTGGGCGAGACCATGTAAAAACACAAAATGCAGGGTTTGTGCTTGTTGATCTGTTGATTCTATCGTCTCGTTTGGATGCTGCAGAGCAAACAATACACTCCATGATTGATGACATCAGAGTGGATGCAATTGAAAATCCAAAGTATCTAGTGAGTATTGCGTTGATCATGACTCAACGCAGAAAATCAGAAGTAGCATTGGACTATTACAATCGCTATTTGGATGTCGCTCAAGAGAATACCTCTGAGTACATACAAGCGCTCATTGCTCGGGGCACAACTTTCAATCAGATGGGTAATCCATTAGATGCAGTAGAGAGCTTAAAACGAGCGCATTCAATCAGTTTAGATTTACTAGGACCTGATCACGCCTACACCCTTGAATCCAGAATGTATCTGATCAAATCATTTCAAATACTTGGACGCTTTGAAGAGGTACGAGTTCTTGTAGACGAAATACTTCCAGAGATGACAACTGCGTTTGGTCCAAATGATCCAAGGACTCTAAGAACAAAGGCATTCCTTACAATCGCAGAAGTAGAAACTGGATATCCTGAGCGAGCATACAAGCGAGCGACTGAAATGCTCGAAGAGAGTCGTGGTTTATATCCAGAGGGACATTGGGATATCATCCAGTGCAAATTCCTAGTAGCTCATGCAATGTTAGGGCTGGGGCGACCACTCGAAGTTGTCGAGCTCTTAGAGTCAGAAATTTTAATAACTGAGTCAGCAGAGAACATTAGGTTCGTTCGAAAATACCAACCTCGCTTTTGGATAGCTAAAGCGCACAATGAACAGGGTAACTATCAAGATGCGAAGGATATGCTTTCGCCAATTATGGATGAGCTCACTTTGAAGTTAAAAATGCATCACCCAATACTTCTGCTAAATCAGTTTGAGTATGAGAAAGCTCTTGCTGGTTCTGGAGAATTAAGTGGGCTCGAAGAACGAATGACACTTTTGATCCAAGGATACGAAGAAACATTCGGCTTAAATCATCCCTATACACAACGAGTTGAATCGTTCAAGCTAGCAGCTACGGGTAGATCTACGATTACCGACTGATTCGCATTAATTTTCATCAATTTTATAATTAGTTTGTCCAATCCAAGCGACCAAATCTCTATTGCTTTATGAGGGACCTTTGGGTTTTCGCAATGATTGAGCGGTTTGGAAATGGGCAATCGTTATCCATCTTCGTTTTTCGATAAGCGAGAGTGCATTCATCGAAGTGGTTGTTTTTCAGCCACATCGATGAGTGTGTAACCCCCTGATGGTCCAAGTATGTGCGAGATTATGCTTACCTTGAGAATGGGTTCATATGTCATTCCAAGGGATTATTTATTAGCTGGGACTCTAAATGGGTCCTAGCTAGTTTTTTTTGCGACAAGCATAATCACTTATAACGCAAATGTTTGCGAATCCGTATACCGAATGCATGATCTACAGAGAAGATCGAAGTTGTGTTTGCTGAATGATTCCACTATATTCAGACTATGAGTGATGAAATTGCGAGAAGAGATGCCCTCAAAGTCATTGGTGCTGGATGTATAGCTTCGATGGTTTATTCAAACCCGACAATGGGTATGACCCCTGTTCACTTGAGGCATGATCAACTCTATCAAATATCGCTCGCGCAATGGTCACTCTACAAACTGCTCTTCGCGAACGAGATTACAACAAATGACTTTGCAAGTGAAGCACGCATGATGGGATTTGATGCGATTGAGTATGTCAATAGTTTCTTCAAAGACAAGGCAAACGACGAGGATTACCTTCGTGGGCTCAACACCAGAGCGAAGGATCATGATGTGACCCAGCTTCTAATCATGTGTGACGGCGAAGGAGAACTTGGGAACGCCAGTTCCAAAGCAAGATCCACTGCAGTCGATAATCATCATAAATGGGTCCGTGCCGCGAAAGAGCTTGGGTGTCATTCCATTCGTGTGAACGCCGCAAGTTCAGGGAGCTATGAGGAACAACAAAAGCTTGCAGCCGATGGGCTCAGAAAGCTGACAGAATTTGCTGAGCCGTTTGGAATCAATGTCATTGTCGAAAATCATGGCGGGTATTCTTCAAATGGACAATGGCTCTCAAAGGTGATGGATTTGGTCGATCATCCAATGTGCGGTACGCTTCCAGACTTTGGAAACTTCTGCTTGGATTGGTCTCGTTCCGATGAGCCTGATGCATGGTACGATAGGTATCAAGGAACAGAGGAACTGATGGTGTACGCGAAAGCTGTCAGTGCAAAGTCACACGAGTTCGATGACGCTGGTAACGAGACGAAGACTGATTACAGACGAATGCTAAAGATCGTTACGGATGCTGGGTATCGTGGTTGGGTCGGAGTTGAGTATGAAGGATCGAAGCATTCACCTCGTGAAGGCTGCAAGCTCACTAAGGCTTTACTTGAAACGGTACGAGATGAGCTGATGGATTCTTCAGATTGAAGTTAGGATGCGTTCGCGTCTTTTCCAGCTGGAAGAACACAATCGAGTATGACGAGGCAACCGATGAGCATTGTGCCTACTGCATAGAGCCCGCCGCCGATGACAATTGCGAATGCGAAACCAGCTATTTCGCGAGTGATCCACCAGCCTGCCATATCAACAAGCAAACCCATTCCGGTTATAAAGATCACCAAACCGATGATTCGGTTCGAGAATCGAGTCATTGCTCCGAGCAGTCCAAGAACCAGCATGACGATCGCCATCATCGGCGCATGCACATGCTGGCTTGTTGCGACGATATCAGTTCCAGCAGGTTGGATGTCCTTTGAAACAGCGAGTTTCTGGATGTCATCCCAATATTCCAGCGACACATCTGGATATGCATCTGATCCTGAAGCGCTACGTGAATGACAATCTAAACAGCTTACCGCGATGATCTCCGAAGGAGCTTCCTCTCCTAGATCAAGGTTGTCATAGTCCTGCGATACTCGGTCGCCTCTGAGCCAATCCAATAGAGTCGTACGTTCAAAATCCGAGATCGTGCCAGGGTGCCCAGTTTCCAACGCCGAGATCAATGGAGACGGAGTTTGTACGCCGTGATATGCTCCGATGATGTCATTCATAGTTAAACCAGGAGTTTCATCTCGATTGTCATAATGCCAACGGAGATGCAAACCAGATACGATGTATCCTCCGAGGAGGGTGACGATCAACGAAGCGATTCCCAGCCTGAATAAGTAGGGGAGTGAGCGGATTGACAGTGAAGAAGTATTCGACATCATGAGACCTTCTGTGATTAGATTTCAGATCGAGTTAGAGACCTGTGAGATCAATATCAACACTCTTGCCACTCACTATCGCTTGGTTTGCAGCTATGCCAACGACTGTTGCACGAGCAGCTTCTGCGATAGAACACGCAGGTGATTCGCCTGTTGCGATTGAAGCGACCCAGTCTTCGAGTGCATAATACACTGCAGGGTTTGGGAGCCCGATCCCTTCTTTGAGTTTGCCTTGTTCTGCGAGCTTCGTTGCACCTGCGATCAAGGTAATTCCTTCGTCGTTGTGGAACTGTTGCCGGTTCGCGTAAACTTCCCAACCCTGCGTAGGAGCGTCCGCTTCTTTGAACAGCCAGCCATGCGACCAGCCGAGTTTGATAGCAGCATTTGAACCAAAAAATATTTCTTGCTTTCCGCCGTACGAGTTCGCGAGAGTCGCGTCGTACCCGAGTGTTGCTCCATCTTCGAACATCAACGAACATGCGATTGTGTCATGGACTTTTCGTCCGTCTTCATAGAACCGGTTGCCACCGTTTCCAACTACTCTTGAAGGGTATTTGCCTGTGTACCAATGGAACACATCAAACTGTTGAGTGCCCCATTCGCCTGCGAGACCATTCGATCGCTCTGGATCGAGTTTCCAGTTGAGTGCTGCTTTGCGAACAGGGTCATTCGACGGGGTTACCCAACTGGTTTTACGATTGTTTTGTGCGCGCATTGAGATCAAATCGCGAACAGAATCAGATCGAAAGAATCCGCGTGCAAGCTTGTACACAGGGTTTGAGCGTCCATGTAAACCTGCAGCGATCACTCCTGCAGAGGAGCGAGTAGCTTCAGATATTGCAATGCAATCCGCTTTAGTATGAGCGATTGGACATTCAAGATAAACATGAACTCCAGCTTTGATGCATTCAAGTGCAACTTCCCGATGCGTATGCGTAGGAGTTGCAATAGCGACAGCGTTGATTGTGCCTGATGAGAGCAGCTCGGAAACTGTCGCGTATCCAGTTGCTCCAGATGCGCGTCGGAGTCCTGAGTTTAATCTTCGTTCGTCAACATCACAGACTGCTACGACATTAACACCTGCAATTTTGCTTAGCTCTCCCATGATCTCTCGGCCTTGACGGCCAACTCCGATCACGCCAACACGCAAAGGATCCTCGCTTGAGAATCCTCCGAATGCATTTAAGTTAGGAATCAACGCCATTGCAGCCATACCGCCAGCGGTATGGGTTAGAAATTTTCTTCGATCGATCTCATTCATAGCTATCCTCTGAGTATTTTCTAACAACCCCAAGTGGGTCGTAAATAGTTGGTTCTTTATCGTTTTCAAACAAAATCAACGAACAAGATTCGTTGCTAAGTTTCTCTATCAGTTGAGGTGACACGCAACATGCAGTTGAGAATGCATCAGCGAACGCAGCGCTCGGATGGACACATACAACGCGCGAAATTGTATTATTTACGGGGCGCAAGCTGCGAGGATTCATCACATGCCCATGCTCGATCCCGTTTGTAGAAATGGTTCTGCCGTGATTTTCGGAGACTCCAATCGACATCTCCTTCATTTCAACAAACAAATCATCTCCGATATCTACTCGCCAATATTTGTTGTGCTGTCCCAATCCCATACCTAGTGCGCTGGAAGTTCCGCCGTGAATAAATGCATTTGAGATTCCATTCGTTTCGAGTTCAGATTTCATCTCATCAAGTACATATCCCTTCGCAATCGCGCCAAAGTCTAATGCGATTCGGTTATCTATTCGATGAATCGTTCGATGCTGACGATCGAGATCGAACGCATTGTTCAGATCGAGCCCAGATAAATCATCGATTGAATCATTGCGAAACCCATGGGCTTGCATCAGTGACCCTGCAGCGATATTAAAAGAACCAGATGTTTTAATTCTTAGGTCCTCACACATGGAGATCAACGAAAACATGTCTTCATCGAGCACTAAAGCGGTGTCAGTTTTCGATCTATTGATCTGTGAACTGATTGAACCTCGCTCGAAAAAAGATAATCGAGCGTGCCAATCAAACACAAGTTCACGCAAGTCTTCACAGACAGCCATGCAATCGCCCTGTTCGTAGGGCGATCGTGTGACATCAACTAATATCTCGAACCGACAGCCCATCGCATCAAATGCAAGTGTGGCGTATGAGTCCTCCGAGTATTGGTTGTCCTTAAGACTTTGATGCACGCATGGTGTTTGGGTCAAAGGTGAATGCATGGCCTTCCCACATTGATCGGGTTGCGAGGTCTACCGCCACGAGCACCTTTGATGCAAGATCGATGTTGCTCTTTGCAGGTTCACGTGTGCGGATACATTCGAGCCAGTTGAGTCTGAGTTGATCTTGATCGTTTCCGATATCTTCACATTCGATGCGTTCCGCATCAATGTCATCAACAAAGAGTCGTTCTGGACGAACTTCGCAATGGCGCGAGTTGAGGTACATATTTGCTTTGTGTCCACGGATCATGGTTTCAAGTCCGACCTCGTTTGCGGTCGATCCTGCAATAACCATTGTGTGTCCATCTTCAAACTGAATCGTCAGGTTCACTTGATCGTGGTTTTCCATATCGTGATCAATCACATGTGCACCTGTCGCAACAACGCGGGTTGGCCAACCAGAATCCAGTGCGAAGATGAGTGGAGTCATCACATGAACTAAGAGATCTCCGATGATGCCTGTGGAGAAATCTTTATAGCGACGCCAGCGTGCGTACACCTTTGGATCCCACTCGCGTGGACCAAGATCTCCAAGCCAGGCTTTCCAATCAAGGTTGACTCCAGGTTTCCAATCTGGATCAATCCCGTAGTAGTTCCATTCGCCGGTAGTTGAGTTTCGGCAGTAACTCGTCTGCGACCAAACTGGTTTGCCAATCAGTCCTGTCTTGATCACTTCGTGTGCCTTGTTGTATTTGGGCAACATGATCATTTGCGTTCCGACTTGGAAGATACGCTCAGGGTGATCAAGCACCGCTTTGCGAACATCCATCGCTTGTTCGAGTCGAAGAGTCATCGGCTTCTCTGTATACACATCCTTGCCTGCGGTTAACGAGTCGATGATGTGTTGAGCATGCCAATGTTCAGGAGATGCGATAAGTACCGCATGGATGTCGTCGCGTTTGAGAATTTCTCGATAGTCTCGATAGATGTCGACATCAATGCCCTGTCGATCTTGAGCAGTTTTTTGAGCACCTTCAAGCCTCGAATCACATACATCTGAAAGTGCGACAATCTTCGTGTTTGTCTTGCCTGCTTCTGTGAGCGAGATGATCGAGTTGAGATGGCCGCCACCCATCCCGCCGGTGCCGATGATTGCCATTCGGATTGGTTCGCCAGCCTTTGGAGGTTTCCCAGCAACAGCTTTTACTGTTGGGACAAGTCTTTGTGAGGTATTCGTATTGTGTCCGGCTCCAAGCATCGCTGCGCCTGCAACTCCTGCGAGGGCCGCAGTTTGTGCTAAAAACGCTCGGCGTGAATCGTTCGCCCGAGTAGTGTCAGATGAGCTATTGTCATTATTCACAGATGAAACCTCCAAGATCAGATGTACTGCGATGTGTTAGGGAGCGTGCCAGCGTACCATGATCTCACTCGCTTTACAAACCCGAACGGAGTGTTCAATGGTAAAAAACATTGCTGTTTGTTCTTGGTCTCTTCAGGCCGCCAATCCAGAAGATCTTATCGATTCAATCAATGCTTGTGGGCTCAACCAAACCCAACTCGCTCTAGAACCCTTTGTATCCGGGGATTGGAAATTAGATTCCATTTTGAGTCTTTTAGAGTCTTCAGAGATATCTCTGTGCTCAGGAATGTTTTCAACAGTCGGCGAAGACTATTCATCGCTTGAATCAATCAAAGTAACCGGTGGGATCTGCCCAGATGAACATTGGGAAGAAAATCTACATCTTGCACAGCAAGCTGCACATGTCGCTTCACAACTTGGAATCAAACGAGTGACATTCCATGCTGGGTTTATTCCCCAGCATGGGTCCAATGCGTATCGCACAATCGTTGATCGAGTAAAACGGATCACTGATGTATTTGCAAAGCATGAGATCAATCTTGCACTTGAAACAGGGCAAGAGCGAGCTGAGTCTTTACTGGAAATGCTTTCGGATCCGAACATGTCCACAATTGGGATTAACTTTGATCCAGCAAACATGATTCTCTACGGCATGGGTGATCCTGCAGAAGCTCTGTCACTCTTAAAGGATCGAGTAGTTCAGGTCCATATGAAAGATGCAATCAGCGCGAAGATTCCAGGGCAATGGGGGGAGGAAGTCCCCGCCGGAGAAGGTGAAGTACAATGGGATCATTTCTTTCGTACAATCCAAGAGTTCTCTCAATCACTCGATGTAGTTGTCGAGCGAGAAGCTGGGACTCAAAGAGTTGAAGATGTGCTCAAAGCGATTTCGATCGCTGATCAATATGGATGCACCAGATGAGCAATCAAAGCGAACAACTAAGAACTATCAATGTAGGAATCATTGGGTATGGGTTCATGGGGCAAACTCATGCAAAGGCATACCAACTCGCTCATAGAGATATGTTCCCTTGTCGACTCTTCGCAATAGCAGATTCAAATATTCAAAACATTCAACAAGCACCCAACGCTGGTAACATCGAAACAGAGCAGCAGGATGTAGATCTTTCCAACGTCCTTTTATTCGAAAATGCCCGTGACGTTTTATTGCATCCTGAAGTTGATTTAGTTTCTATATGCACTCATACAGATTCGCATGTTGAGCTTGCAATCGAAGCTCTCAAAGCAGGGAAACATGTGATCGTAGAGAAACCAATCGCGATCGAAACGATTGATGTTCAACGATTGGCTGACGCAATAAAAACATCGGATCGACTCTGTATTCCTGCGATGTGCATGCGTCATTGGCCGGCGTGGGTAAAGATTCACGAAATTGTCAAATCAAACGAACACGGAAATGTCCGCAGCGCCGAGTTCCATCGTCTTGGATCACAACCAACTTGGTCTACCACGTTCTATAAAGATATCACACGGTCTGGAGGCGTCCTTCGTGATCTCCATATCCACGATACTGATTTTATTGTTCATTGTTTCGGAGTTCCTGATGCTGTGACAACAGTTGGAGATCCGCTTCATCTCACGACACTGTTCAAGTATCCATCGAACTCAGATTATCCGATACATGTCAGCGCTCAAGCAGCATGGGATCATCAGCCCGCAATCGGGTTTCAGATGCGTTGCACGATTGTATTTGATAATGCAACACTTGATTTTGATATCAATAGAGATCAACAACTGATCCTGCATCAGGGTGATGATTCAACCGCGATCGAAGTAGGAATCCTAAGCGGATACGACGGGGAAGTCCGCTGGGCAATCGAGCAGGTTCGCGATGGAATCAATCAAGGTTCTTCGTATATCGATGAGTCCGTTATCGTCTCTCATGTTCTTGATGCTGAGCAGCAGAGCATGACTGACGGCCGACAAATTCAGATCAACTTATGATTCTGCTATGTCTTCTGTTTCAGACTCAGTTTGCTCAACAGGATTGTTCTTAAAGAGTAAAACAAAGACGACTAGGACAGCGAGCGAGAAAACAGCTGGATACATCCAGACCTTATTCCAATCTGTTGTACTGACATCATCAACAGTAGTTGAATAGTGACCCACTAGTTTTCCAGATAGTTGAGCTCCGATGAACATACCGAGCCCTTGAGTTATGAGCACAAGGAATCCTTGAGCTTGTCCACGGATCTTTGCTCCAGACACTTGATCGGTGTAAATCTGTCCTGTGACGAAGAAGAAGTCATAGCAGATGCCGTGGAGAATGATCCCGCTCAAGACCATCCATCTGATTTGCTCATCTGCTGCTCCTGCAAAGAATCCATATCTCGCGACCCAAGCAAGCATGCCGATCGCGAGCATCCATTTCACTCCAAGACGAGCGAAGAATAAAGGCATTACAACCATAAACATGACTTCGGACATCTGGCCGTATGACATGGTTTGCCCAATATTCTCGATACCAGAATCTCCGACAAACTTTCCGGCAAAGCTGTAATACGCTGCGAGTGGGATACAGATCAAGAATGAACAAACAGCAAAGATAGCGAAGGATCGGTTCTTTAATAATGAAAGAGCATCAAGCCCAATCGCGTCTCTAGCTGAGAACTTCTGCCCCTTTGCAGGAGGCGGAGTATGTGGAAGGAAGAAGCTGTAGAGTCCAAGGAGAATACCAGATCCACCTGCGAGGTAGAACATGTTTGGAGATTTGTCGAAACTCAGTTTAGAAATTGTAATTCCCGCAAGGATCCAACCAATCGTTCCAAAGACTCGGATTAATGGGAACTGCTTTTCAGCATTCGTCATATTGTGCATCGCGAGCGTGTTGGTTAATCCAAGTGTCGGCATGTAGAAAAGCATGTGCAGAAGGATTACCCAGATAAAGAACGATGGATTTTGTTCTGCTGCGTAAGGTGCGAGACACAGACAGGCGCCTCCCAGTAAATGCAAGATTCCCAAGATTCGTTCAGTTGCGAAGTACCGATCGGCAAAAAGCCCTAGAATAAATGGAGAAATGATCGCGGCGATCGGGCCTACCGAATATGCCCATCCGATGGTTTCGTCGGCCATCTTTGCTTCGCCCATAAACGGTCCCATTGTGACATACCATGCTCCCCAGAGGAAGAACTGCAGAAACATCATCACCGAGAGTTGTATCCCGACGATATTGCCGAGTCGTTGATCATTTAGAGCCATTCTGGTGTATCCTCTTGGGTATAAACAATGGGTAGAGAGCGTGAGACTACCAGAATCTCATCTCAGATGCCAGTCGAGTCAGCCTTTCCGGAGTTTGCAATGTCTAGACCCGTAACTCTCTTTACAGGCCAGTGGGCCGATATGCCTCTTAACGATCTTGCAGAAAAGGTTGCTGCATGGGGCTATGACGGCCTCGAACTCGCATGCTGGGGAGATCACTTTGAAATTGATCGTGCTCTCTCAGAAGATGCGTATTGCAAAAACCAACTTGATACCCTCGCTGCACATGGGCTTCGTTGTTATGCGATCTCGAATCATCTTGTTGGCCAAGCTGTGTCTGATCCAATCGACGATCGACATAAAACCATTCTCCCAGAACGAATCTGGGTCGATGGCAATCCTGTCGGAGTCCAGCAACGAGCTGTTCAAGACATGATTGACGCCGCGGAAGCTGCGAGTAAACTCGGAGTAAAAACAGTGAACGGTTTCACTGGTTCCCCGATCTGGCACAAGCTGTATTTCTTTCCTCCGACTTCGAGTGAAGAAGTCGAAGCAGGATATCAACACTTTGCAAAGCAATGGAAACCGATCCTAGATCAGTTTTCAAAGCACAATGTTCGCTTTGCTCTCGAAGTTCATCCAACAGAGATTGCATACGACATCATTACATTCAAGCATGCTCTTGAAGCATTGGATGAGCATCCAGCGTTTGGGATTAACTTCGATCCGTCACATCTCATTTGGCAAGGACTTGATCCTGTAAAACTCATCAACGAGTTCCCCGATCGAATATTTCATGTCCATATAAAAGACGCATCTACCACGCTTGATGGAACAAACTCAATCCTTGGAGGCCATCTATCCTTCGGTGATCATCGCCGCGGATGGGATTTCAGATCTCCTGGTAGAGGAGAAGTCGACTTTGAATCAATAATCCGAGCTTTGAATCGCATTGAATACGCAGGACCATTAAGCGTTGAATGGGAAGACAGCGCGATGGATCGTGAACATGGCGCTCGCGAAGCAGCGGAGTTTGTGCAGAATATTGATTTTCCATCGTCAAACAGAGCCTTCGATGCATCATTCGATAAGGAAGATCAAGCATGAGCAAACCAATGACTTACGCGATGATCGGAGGAGGAACGGATGCTTTTATAGGCGAAGTTCATCGACGAGCGATCGCTTTAGATAGCAGCGCAACTCTTGTTGCTGGAGCATTGTCCTCGACTCCAGAGCGTTCAGTTCAAAGCGCAAAGCTGCTTGGGCTCACTGAAGATCGTTCCTATGGAACGTATCAAGAGTTATTCGAGCGAGAAAATGCGAGACAAGATCCAGTTGATTTTGTAGTGATTGTCACTCCAAATGACACGCATTATCCGATTGCTAAAGCGGCGCTAGAAAATGGATTTCATGTTGTGATGGACAAGCCTTCCACACATACATCAGTTCAATCCCAAGAACTCAGCGAGCTCGCATCAAAGCACAATCTACTCTGCTGTGTGACGTATAACTACACCGGATATCCGATGGTTCGTCAAGCAAAAGCGATGGTCCGAGAGGGGGCGCTCGGTTCTATTCGGAAAGTGATTATTGAATATCACCAAGGTTGGCTCGCAGCAGATCTTGAATCGACAGGACAAAAGCAAGCCGCATGGCGAGTCGATCCATCGCGAGCAGGTCTAGGCGGGGCGTTAGGTGACATTGGGACCCATGCTGAGAACCTCGGTTCATTCATAACCGGGTTAGAAATGGAATCTGTCTACGCAGATCTGAACGCCTTTGTTACAGGTCGACAGCTTGATGATGATGCAAGTGTGCTAATCAAATACAAGGGTGGGGCGCATGGGATTATCTCTGCTTCCCAAGTATGCATCGGAAAAGGTAACGGACTCTCAATCCGAATCTACGGCGACCAAGGTGCACTTCATTGGAATCAAGAAGCTCCAGATGAACTTCAGTTTACTCAAATCGATTCCAACACAATGACATACACGCGAGGAGGACCCGGATTGAATACTGATGCAGAAATCTCATCGCGTATTCCACAAGGTCACCCCGAAGGATATTTAGAAGCCTTTGCCAATATCTATCGCGGAGTAGTCGATGCTATCGATGCAAAGCGAGAAGGTTCTCAAGAGACAAGGCTCTCTCAATTTCTACCCACAATCAAGGATGGAGCAAAAGGTGTTCAGTTTGTAGAGCGTTGTGTGGAAAGTGCATCCAAAGGATGCTCAGTCAAGTACTAATTAGTCTAACTCAAGAACACGGATGTCACGATACTCAATGACATTCTCTTCGTGATGTCCTTGCACCGCGAACTGGCCTCTATCGAACTCGTTGAGCTCGGTATCGACCATGAGTTGCCCATTGATCCATGTTCTTACCCAGTCGCCTTCAACTCGAACACGGTAGTCAAACCATGCATTATCTCGAGCGATAGAACTTTTGTGTTCAGCAGACCATGCTTTGTCGTATACCGATCCTGTAAAGTTCTTTGGATCGTGATTGTCAACTTGGGCTTCGTATCCGATCGGCCAAGGGTTGTTTGGATCTGGGTTTGGTTTCACATGGAAGTACATCCCAGAGTTCCCATGATCATTGACTTTGACTAGTGCACGCATTTCAAAGTTTGTATATTCATTCTTCGTGAACAGATGCCCAGGTCCCTTTCGGCCGACCAATGTGCCGCCTTCATTTGTCCATTCTGCGTTATCCTCAGCGTACCAGCCGTCAAGATTCTCATCAATCAATGCAACCATTCCCTTGGGTTCAGGATCAGAAGATAGATCCTTGATTCGGATGTTGCGATAACGAAACTTGTGTCCGTGATCTTGAAGAGAGATATACCCTGTAGTCGCGCGAGAATTGAGCGGAAGCGGATTGTCAGGAGATCTAAAGTATCCACGATCATCGAGCAACTCGTTGTCAACAATATGAACGCCATTGAGTGTCACATCGATCGTGTCTCCAATTGCTTTGATGTGATATGAGTTCCATTGTCCCGCAGGGTGAACTGCCATTTCTGATGCTGTAATAGCAGTATAAACTGATCCACAGGTATGATCCGCAGGAGCTTCTCCATATGTGTCGAGGATCTGAACTTCGAATCCAGTGAATGCTGGATCGCCATTCGATGATCCTCGAATTCCTACTCCAGAGTTTCCGCCTTCAGGCATCCAGAAATCAAGCTTGAGCTCAAAGTCTCGATACATCTTGTCTGTCCGGATCCACCAGCCTTCACCAGGTTTGAGTGTAACGAGCTCTCCATTTGCAACTCCCCAAGCATCGAGATTTCCTTCGCATGCCCAGCCACTCAGGTCTTCGCCGTTGAAGAGATTCTCCCAACCCTCATTGGAGTTGTCTTCAACGATGTGTGTCATTGCACAACCGTTCATCAACATTCCAATCATCAATAGGCTTGTCGCAATGAGTTTCATATGAGTGAGTTTCCTTTTGAGTTCATCGGAATCGGAGCGGAGCTCAAAGATACCACAGTCATCCGAGCGGGTCAACATAGCTCATATCAGTCAGGCTATGAGAGACTGTGAATCGACGAGCATGCTACAACTTATAAGGATGCTCACTTGATACGTCTAGTACTCAGCACATATCCATATGGACTGATTGCTAATGACTCGTCGCGAGCGTCGATAAGTCGAGATAGATTGAGCTAGGACCAATCTGCTTGAGTATTGATATACTCGAGTGCCTTCCCAGCATTCACCAGTCGGGTGGCCTTACATCTCGATTTACAAAACGATCAGCCTACGGATTCATTGAATTATCAGAATGTCCCAAATTAACACTTCCGGTTTCAAAAAATGGATAGTGATCTTTGGATACAGCGTGTTCCAGGTGGGAATTTATCTGAAAATGGCAAAATCAAGCTTTAAGCTCTCTAGAAGCATAGTAACAGTTAGGAAATATCGCATTGATACGGTATCATACGATCCTTATTGACCGCAACAGAAGATACTTTTGACCAAAGGGCTAAGAACAGATGCCATTCCCAGATCAATTTACTTGGGGCGTTGCTTCAGCAGCGTATCAAATCGAAGGCAGCGCCAGTTCTGCAGGCCGAGGAAAAAGTGTTTGGGATACATTCTCAGAAACTCCAGGGAAAATCTTCGAAGGGCATTCCGGCGAAGTCGCGTGTGGTTCATATGAGCGAGTTGATGAAGATGTTGATTTGATCAGTCAACTCGGTGCAAATGGGTACCGCTTCTCGATTTCATGGTCAAGACTATTCCCAAACGGTATCGGTGAGAAGAACGAAGCCGGATTCGCTTATTACGATCGATTGATCAATGGCTTGCTCGCAAAGGGAGTTCAACCTTGGATCACTCTCTACCACTGGGATATGCCGCAAGCTCTGCAGGATCAGGGTGGTTGGCTCAACGCGGATTCGCCCATCTGGTTTGAAGAGTACACTCGCGCTGTTGTTGAGCGATTCTCAGATCGTGTTACTTATTGGTTTACACTCAACGAGCCTCAGATATTCTTAGGATTAGGTCTCAATGAAGGTACTCATGCGCCAGGTCTGAAGTTGACTAGAAAAGAAGTCCTTCTTTCAACGCATCGAGCTTTGCTCTCACATGGGCGAGCTGTCAAAATTATCCGAGAAAATGCGGTTAAAAAGCCAATCATTGGATTTGCTCCTGTTGGTTCTTTGCATACTCCTGAGACTGATTCGCCTGCGGATATTGAAGCTGCACGAAAGGCAACTTTCAATATCGAAAATGAAGGGTGGACATACAATCACTCTTGGTATTGCGATCCAGTATTTCTAGGACATTATCCAGAGCAAGGGCTTGAACTCTTCGGAGATGATGTTCCTGAATATACAGAAGCTGAGATGGAGCTAATTCATCAGCCTCTCGATATCTGTGGCGTAAACATCTACAGCGCGGGGATAGTTCGTGCAGGAGACAACGGCGAACCAGTAGCTGTTCCAAATGAAACAGGGTTTCCGATGACCATGTTCAAATGGACAATCAATCCTCGATCACTTTACTTTGGTCCAAAGTTCTTGAACGAACGATACGGTTTACCAATTGTGATCACAGAGAATGGGCTCGCTTCAATGGATTGGATTCATGCAGATGGGCAAGTCCATGATGCAGGCCGTATTGATTTCTTGACTCGATACCTTCACGAACTTCGTCGAGCATGTGATGATGGAGTGGATATTCGAGGATATTTCCATTGGTCAATCATGGACAACTTTGAATGGGCAGAAGGCTACTCGCTTAGGTTTGGTTTGATCTATATGGATTATCAGACGCTCAAGCGGATACCAAAAGACTCCTATAAATGGTATTCAGAGGTAATCCGCACAAATGGCGAACATATTCCTCAGAAACTTGCTCCGCTCGCGTAACAGACGCTTGAGCGAAATCAGAGTTACAAAAATATTCGCAATTTAGGGGATTTTCACACGGCAAGAAGCTGGTTTTCCTGTATCTTGATGTAACAGTTACGCTCGCTTGAACTGAGTTACACACCAATACATGAGATAAGGAGAACACTCATGAGATTTCCATTGCTAATGCCCGTTTTACTGGGTTGTGCCGCATTCACAGCAAACGCACAGAACTTGATGACTAACGGGAGCTTCGAAACTCCAGGTCCAGGGTTCACACTCTTCGAAGGCTGGCAAAACTTCGGAAATGTCTTCGCTTCCGATGCTGGAGAAACTGCTCCACAGGACGGGATCGCAACAGGCAAGATGTTCGGCGCTTCAAGTGGTCTTCAAAGTGATCAAGTTTTGCTGCAGACTGTAGAAGGTATCGTTGAAGGCGAGCTCTACACACTTTCAGCATTCACTCAGAATCTTTCTGCAGATGCGCTTGGTATGGAAAATCTGATCTTGATTCAGATGAACTTCCAAGATGCAAACGGTGACACAATCGAAGCAGTTGAAACATCTGCAATCGACGTAGTCATGGATCCGTTTGACACATGGATCAACTCATCAGTTGAAGGGATTGCTCCAGCTGGAACAACTCAAATCCTCGTTGCTTTGCTTCATATTCAACTTGGAACAGATCAAGGCTTCCCTACTCAGGGCGGCGGAGCATCATTCTGGGACAACATCGAACTCGTCGGTGGTGAAGCTCCTTGTACAAACCCTGCTGATATCAACGGCGACGGAACCCTGAACTTCTTTGATGTTTCAGCATTCCTTACCGAGTTTGGTAACGGCTGTCCATAATCGGTTCCATTTGTTGTAGTGGAGGAGAACACTACTTTATCTAACGAGTCTTCCAATAGAAGCACTCATTCAACTTGTGAAGTAACAGATTCTACTTCGCTTCGTCACTTACTACAGAGTTCCAGACATCCGTCGGGAACACACAAAGGAGAGAATAATGAAAACTATGTACACAGCTCTATGTGCAGCCGCACTACTCAGCACATCGGCACATGCAGCCAATGTATCCGTCGATAACTCATCAGGCGCTTGGTTGGGCTTTATGAATGTCTTTGAACTTCCAGCAAACGGTGGAGGATTCGTCTTCGGCAGCGGCTGGGGAATCGGAGACTTGGTCTCAGAGTTCGATGATGGTGCAGGCACTTTAACAATGTCACCGAACACTATCGGCGATCCAGATCCATTCTGGTACCAAGGCGGAGGCGCACCAGGTGCTGCTGGCAACAAAATCATGGAAGCAAACCTCTTCCTCCAAGTTGATGATGACTCATTGGCAGGACAGACAGTTACCTTCGAAGGCATGATCGATTCAAACTCCTTCACAGCAGCTCATGAAAGCTTTATCTTCATTCGTGACTTTGCTCCTGACTTCTCATCATTCAATGAAACCATTGTTGCTGCATCAGCTGGCGCATTCAGCATCAGCCTTGATACAGATGCAGGTCTTGGCCGTCACGTTCAGTACGGTTTCCAAGTCAAAGGTGAAAATGTATGGGTAACTGATACTGCTCCATTCGGCAACATGGTTATCTCAACAGTTCCAACTCCAGCGTCAATGGCACTATTGGGTATGGGTGGAATGATGATGGCTCGCCGTCGTCGTAACGCTTAATCTATTCAATCTATAAATGTCTAAGCCGGCCATCGGACTCTCCCCCCCGATGGCTGGTTTTTTAATTGCCTAGAAAACATGAAGCGAACAACATCGCAAATGTGATAAGGATTGAATCAGTTATTTGGATGAACCAGTGACGAAGCCTCAGCGACTTGTATAATTCGTTAACCCTTCACAGCTCCGCTCGTGAGCCCTGAGATAAACTGCTTCTGTAGCAGTAAGAACAATGCTGCAACTGGAGCTACTGAGACTACTGTAGCTGCCATGAGCAAGCCGTAGTCTGTGCGATAAACACCTCGCAGTTGAGCGATCGCAACTGAAAGCGGTTGCTTTGATTCGGATTGAAGGATGATCTGAGGTGAGATAAAGTTGTTCCACATACCCAAGAATGTGATCAGCATGAATGCACCAATCATCGGACGGACTAATGGAAGTACAATTACTAAGAAGATTGTTAGCTCCGAGCATCCATCGATTCTTGCGGCCTCAATTAGTTCATCAGGAACTGATTGGCTCACGGCTTGTCTGAATAAAAACACTCCAAATGCAGGTGCAAAGGTTGGAAGTAAGAGTCCCCAAATAGAATCTAAGAGTCCGAGTGAATACAGCAACTCATAGCTGGGCGCTATGAGTAGAGTAGGTGGGATGATGAGTGCTCCCAAAACGATGAGGGTAATAAACGATCTTCCTCTAAATCTTGACTTTGCGAGTACATAACCTGTTGCAGCTGAAATCAGGGTTGCAAAAAGAGCACTCGCAGAAGCATAAAAAACAGAGTTGATAAGAGCGTTTCCGAACCCGAGTTCGAAGAGGTTTTTATAGTTGTCGAGTGTGAGTTTGTCCCATCCCAAACCGAATAAACCGTCCCCTGGGGGGACGAACATGCCGCTAAAGAAATCGGCTTGCGATTTCAGCGATGCAATGATGAGCCATATGAATGGGAAGAGCACAATGATCGCGAGCAGGATCAATATAGTGTGGAGCGACAGAATCTTCAGATTTGGAGTTCGAATTCTCATTTAGCAAGCTCCTCACGACGAACCATTCGGATCTGAATGAGTGCTAGACCGATGAGCATAAATGCGAGCGCCCATCCGATTGCGCTTGCGTATCCAAGATCTCCGATCTCGAATCCGTTTTGATAGAGGTACATGACAATCGTGAGCCCTTTGTTGTTTGGGCCGCCGCTCCCGTCGAGGAGAACAAAGGGAAGCTCGAAGAGCTGGAGTGACCCAATCATCGAGAGCAGGACTACAAATGTCGCAACTGGGCGAACTGCAGGAAAGATCACGTGAATGAGTTTTCCCCAAGCTCCTGCGCCGTCTATTTCCGCAGCTTCAATAAGAGATTGATCTACATTCTGCAAAGCTGCTAGGAAGTAGATCATGTTAAAACCGACATAGAGCCACAATGAAATCAGGATCAGTGTGGCCATGATATTGGATTGGAGCCAATCAATTTCTAAGAGAGCTGGGTTGGATGTAATCCACGCGAGTCCTCTATTGACGAGTCCAGCTCTTTTCTCAAATGCTAGAGCACCCAAGATTGAGACGAATACTAATCCCATTAGCTGAGGGCTAAAAAAGATCAAGCGATAGAAAGATCGGCCTCGAAGCTTTTTCGAGTTGAGAGCAAGCGCGAGACCGAACGCTAGCGGCAGTTGAATAAAGAGTGATCCCATCGCATAAAGGATCGTGTTGCCGATGGATTTCCAGAAGAGCGGGTCTTCTGCTAGGTTAGTAAAGTTGTCGAAGCCTACAAAGGTTCTTGTGCCAGGTCCATAGGTTTGATTTGCAGATAAGAACGCTGATTGGATTAGCGGATACACCATAAATATGGTGAATAGGAGAAGGAATGGAGCGAGTGCAGCCCACGCGAAGACGACTCGTTGTTTAGACATATCGTGCATTAGTTCTCCACACCTGTAAATGCGTTACGAGACATCTTTCGCACAATATTTTGCTGAGCAATATCGAGTAGCTCCTTCGCTTTCTCTTCAAGATCCTTGGATTGATGAACCTCATTGCTCTTAGCCCATTGAGCAAGGTTTACAGCTGCATCTCGGATTTCGAGTACTGCAGAAGTGTTGTAAGGTGAAGAAGTGCGGATCGGAATGTTGGGAGCAAGATCAATGTACATTTGCCCCTTCCGTTGATTCATAAAGAACGGATCCGGTTCATCGTAAACTGGGTCATCCCATAGTGAGCGGACAGGAGTGATGATGTCAACTGCTCGATATAGTTCGCGTGCAATCTCAGGAGAAGTGTAGAGCAGCTTTGCGGATTCCCAGGAAGTCTCAAAGTTCTCAGATGTTCGAGGAAATCCAAGCATCGTTCCACCTCGCACACTTGTACGACGGCCGCCTTTTTCAAACGCAGGTAATGGGATAAGTTTCATCTTCCCTGCAATCAACGGAACATGCATCTTCCAGATTGAACACATCCAGTCAGGGCATAAATATGCAATCGCTGTTCCATCAATTCTAGCTTGATGCCCTGCAGCACTAAACTCGTCAATATCAATTACAGGTTCAGCAGGATCAACACACCACGATACGATAGTGGCCAGCAGCTTAGCATTAAGATCAAGATTGAGCGTTGGTTTACTCTGTGCGTCAAAGAGATGACCACCGCCTTGAAGGAGAAGAAGTTCAATATTGTCAGGTTGGGTAAACCAGAAAGACATCGCATGGCGATCGTTGATTCCATTACCATCCAGATCAGTCATCATCGGAGAGAGTGCATCAAAGAACTCTTCCCAAGTCTCAACTCGTTCTAGATCAATACCGGCTGCCTCTACCAGATCTGCGCGATATGCAAGCATTACGGGATGTACATCGTGAGGGAGTCCAAAGACTCGACCTTGTACACTCCAAGGACTCAGCGATGGAGGATTGAACAACTCAAGCAATCCTTCGCTATCCATTCGATCAGTAAGATCCCGGAATCCAATCGCTTCGATCGGACCCATAAATGCTTGCCCAACTGTGGCTCGTTCGACCTCTATTAAATCTGCAGTGGGGAGGCCTCCAAAGAATCCACTCATCATTCGACTCTTGATAGCTGCAATACTCATCAATGATAAACGAGGCTTCATCTTCTCATCGTCTGATTGGGATTCAATCATTGGGAGATACATTGCCTGATGCTCAGGTGAGAACACCCACATCTCAATCGACTCAGTTTTCGGTTGTACAGAATACAATACCGCGATACCACTGAGAAGAAATAGGACGACGATCACCCAGATGCCAGCCGAGAGTGATCGGAGCGAGATCAGCGCAACTGAGATAGAGTGCATCATGCGATGGTCCGTTTGGAATATCAGCTAATAGACGGTTGATCGGATTCGAGATGAATACCGATTCGATCAGACGATTCGTTCAATCTCGCCGTTATGGTTGATGCGTACAGGAGTGATATTCGCAAAGGATGTCGATTCCAATGCTTCGAAAGTTGTTGGACGGACTTCGCGAAACACTTCGCCAGTCTGCGACTGAGCTGCGCGAGTAATCCAGCGAGCTGCTTCAACTCCAAGTGCAATCGCGTCTTGGCATACTGCGGTATAGCGTGGGAAGGTCTGATAGCGGGTGACAGAGTCATCGAATCCGATGATGGATAGATCACGAGGAACTTTGATTCCTAGTCGAAGACATTTATGAAGTGCGCCAATTGTGGACATCGGGTTTGTGAAGAAAATCGCGGTTGGCGGATTCTCAAGTTCGAGTAGACGAGTGAGCATCATGTCCCCGCCGGCGGTGTTCGCTTCAGCTTGAACGATGAGCGTGTCGTCGATTTCAATGTCAGCTTCTAGCAGCGCATCACAGTATCCTGCTTCTCGATCCATATGGTCAGTATCGACGACATTGTGCATCGCAAGCCCGATTCGCTTGTGTCCGAGTCCGATGAGATGATCGATTGCTTTCTTAGATGTATCTCGTGATACCGAATCGATGTAGTTGACTCTTGGATCATCAGTACGATCAGCAACGAGCAAGATTGGGAAATTCTCGGATGCGATTTTTTCGATCAGCGTTGTGTCACCCAATGAGCGAACAATAATCGCACGTACTCCCTTGCGATGGAAGAACTGGGTATAGCTTTCGTCAACATGCTTATCTCTCGCAGCACTGATAAACGTTAGATCATGTTTCTTCTCGTAGACACCGCGGAGAATTCCGGAAAGTAGCGCAGCTTCGAAGTCGCCAAGATCAGATTTTACAGGATCTTCTGGATAGACCAACCCAATGACATTCGTTGGTTTGCGGCCAGTAGTAGGGCGGTAACTATATCGATCAGCAGCCATGAGTACTTTTTTACGGGTTTCTTCGCTGACACCAGCGTGTTGGTTAATCGCGCGCGAAACGGTTGCGACGGAGATACCTAACTCGTTAGCGATTTGTCTTACTGAACTCATGGGTTATTTCCAACACGGCCTAATTCTCGATCCTCAACCTGTTTGTCGATTGGTGACCAAAGAACATTATATTTGCTTCGTCCCGAACCCGAATCGTACAAGTCTTGTTGAACAAAGTACTCAACATGTCCATCAACAAAGGTGATATTCAATCCACCTTCAAGTTTGAATGGATCATCCTTGCGATTTGGATGCCTGTAATAGGGTAGGTAGCTTGTTGGATCAACATCGAGATTCGAGCCCATTTCAGGTGCACGAGGGAAGCTTCCGTTGCCACGCCAGTTGCCGATATTCCAATCTGTCGCACCCATTCCGCCACCGAATCGTTCTCCGGGTAGATACTTGGATCCGATGCTCCCGTTGGTGAACCAAGTTCGCTCGTCGTAATCATTCTCGATCTCTGAAGTCCATAGTCCCCATGCTTCTGCGTACAGAATGGTTGCACTAGAGCGATCAACTGTACTATCGAATGCTCTTCCCATTCGATAGGTATCTGGATTGTTACGATTTGCACCTGGTTTGAGAAATGGAATCGTTCCATTGTTGAAGTTGGGTGTTCCTTGCTCAGCGGCGGATGCTGCCCAGTAGTTCATTGTGTAAGAACGAGCACCATCAATGTGATTAGGACAACTTAAAACTGTGCCTCCAATTGTTGGGTTCTCAGCACTAGTATGAGCTAGGTTGCGAAAGTCTTCCTGCGGTAGGTATTGCCCCATCCTGTTCACATCGTACCAAATCATGTTCCGCTTATCATTTTTGGGATCAATGACAAACGGGCCACCCAAGACTGGAGCATACTTGTCCTTAAAGTCAAACGCATAAACTTGTGTAGCTACAGACAGTTGGCGGAGATTGGATTTGCACAACGCGTTGCGAGAGCTATCTCTGGCAGACCCAAGTGCTGGAAGTAAAATTCCGATCAGCAATGCAATGATCGCAATAACAACTAATAGCTCGATTAGAGTGAATGCTGAAGAGTTTGGGTAGGTTCGTTGATCTGTTTTTTGATGGATCATTTGGGTACTCGCAAGTGATTGGGCGATGTAACTGTTACTTAAATATCGCAGGTTCCTCTCCGCTTGTCAAGCGCGTGTTTCATGATTGATACTAACAAACATAGAAAAAGAGCTAAATAGTCCAAAAAAAGGTCGAAGGAATAGGTGAAAATCTATAAAATGATATTTCTTATCCAATATTCCTCCACATCTAGACAGTTTGAAATGAAACTGTTACGCTCATTTATGCAAAAAACTTCACTCATCACGACACTCTTGTTACTCGTCATCTTTGGAGCGAACTCTATGGGATGTCAATCTACTCCCAATCGTAAAAGCGTCGTATCAATAGTCACTACGCAAACTGGGTACCAGCTTCTCAGGAACGGAGAGCCCTACATCATTAATGGTGTAGGGGGCACAACACATCTTGAGAAACTCAAAGAGTACGGCGGCAATACAATCAGAACTTGGGATGCTGAGGATATAGGCCCTTTCATGGATCAAGCAGACGAGCTTGGTATTGCAGTCGTAGTAGGAATCTGGCTCAAGCATCAACGGCATGGTTACGATTACAACGATCCTAAGATTCAACGAGAACAGCTCAAACGAGTCGAGAAGTTTGTGAAGATGTATCGAAACCATCCAGCTCTTCTCGCATGGGGTGTCGGAAATGAAGTTGAACTTGGAGGCGACTTCGATCTCGCTATTCGTCAGATCAACGAAGCGTCTCGAGTAATCAAATCTCTCGATCTTGATCATCCAACGATGGCTGTGATCGCAGAAATTGGGAACGACAAAGCAATTAGAATTCAAGAGGATTGCCCAGATATTGATATGCTTGGAATCAACTCCTACGGCGGTATGGCAAGTGTTGCTGATCGAGCCCAAAAACAAGGGTTTACAGGACCATTCGCGATTACCGAGTTTGGACCAGTCGGACACTGGGAGACAGGGAACTCGCCTTGGGGTGCTCCTTATGAGCAACCAAGCGGCGCGAAAGCATCATTCCTCAAGAACAACTATGAACGAACTGTTCAATCAAACCTGGATAAGAACTGTCTCGGATCATTCGCATTCTTATGGGGCAACAAGCAAGAAAAAACAGCGACCTGGTACGGATTGCTCCTCGAGACCGGTGAGACTACTCAAAGCGTAGATGTACTTTCTGAGTTATGGACTGGAATGAAACCATCGAATTATGCACCGGTTGTCACAAAGATGCATATCGATGCTGATCCAAGTTCAATGACGAAAAGCCAGCAGCTCATCGTCTCGATCGATGCAACAGACCCTGACTACGATCTTCTTGAAACACATTGGGAAGTCATTGGAGAATCAATAGGCGAGAGTATTGGAGGCGATTTCGAGAAGAAGATCGAACCTGTGACTGCAGAGATTGATATCACTGGGCCTACGAGCGCAATCATCACACTTCCTAAAATTGCAGGTGCATATCGAATCTTCGCAACTGTTCGCGATGGAAACAATCACGCGGGCACAGTGAACTTGCCAATCTATATCACTGAGAATGAGTGACTAAGTTAAGGGCATCCCTGAGCGAACAGGGATAGGTATCCTGAAACATCGAAGAAGTTGAATTGTCCGTCGCCGTTAATATCTGCGAGTGAATCGTTGCTATTGAGCAAGGATAAGAATGCGGAAACATCAAAGAAGTTGAGTGAGCCGTATGGTTCAGCAACATCTGCAAGAGAGCATCCACCCGTTTGGGTAAATGTCAGCGAGTTGAAGTTGTATTCTTGACTTGAGCTTGAGTCATTTACAAATCGAATGACTTGTTCTCCAGCTTCGAGATTAATCGTGCTGCTTGTTGTTTCCCAGTTTTGCCAACCATTCGTGACTGGTACACTAATAGAGCCTGTGAGGTCCATGCCCTCGACTTCGATGTGGAATGAGCCACCGGTTGTCTGTGAAGCGACGAGTGCGTCGATTTGGTACTCACCTGCTGATTCAACAAGGGTGGTATATTCAATCCATTCGCCTTCGCAGATCCAGCCTACATTAAAGCCTGATTCTGTTGCAGCTTGGATATCAACTCCAGTGTCTCGATAATCGCCACCGTTGTTCGTTGTATCGCAATCTTGGTAGCTTTGGCCGTTGGTTCCAAAGTCGAAATCTTCAGCTTCAATCACTCCTGGAATAGGATGAGCAGATCCACCAAAAGGAGTCTGTACACGCTCGTATACGCGTACATAATCGACTTCAAGCGTTTGAGGATAGACCGCAGATCCGTCCGGATTTCCTGGAAAGTTTCCGCCGACTGCGATATTCAATAGGATATGGAAAGGCACATTAAATGGAGCTTGAACGTTTCCTTCCCCGAGAGATGAGAACCATTGATCACTTGTAACACTGTGGAACTGTTGGCCATCGAGATACCAACGGATTTCATCTGGATCCCACTCCACAGCATACTCGTGGAAATCTTGTGAGAAGTTCGTTCCATTATCAACAGTGGCTCCGTTAGCTTGATTGTTCGGCCAAGGTGCTCCGTGATGGATCGTTCCAAAGATTGTTGTTGCCGCATTCACCGATTCCATAATGTCGATTTCGCCTGAGGATGCCCATCCGCCGTAAGGAGAATCAGTCGGGAGCATCCAAAATGCAGGCCAAACACCCGACGTGGACGGGATGATCATTCGGCCCTCAAATCGGCCATAGAGAAAATCACGCATTCCCTTCGTTCGAATACGACCCGATGTAAACGGCAGTCCTCCGAAGCTTTGTTCACGAGCAACGATCTTCAGTGTCCCGTCTGAGACTGAAACATTGGAGTTGAAGTTTGTGTAGTACTGAAGTTCGTTGTTTCCCCAACCTGACGGGAGGCCGTACGCTGAGCCATTCCCCGTCTGATACTCCCATGAGTTCAAATCCAGTGTTGTTCCATCAAATTCATCAGCCCAAATGAGTTTGAGACCTTGAGCTTGAAGAGAGCTTGAAAAAGCTGTCATAGCGCTCATAGCGAGGAAAACAGTCGTTTGAATAGATTGTGAGCGGAATAGAGTCATTCTTACCTCGATTGTGTATGCGTAACAGTTACATTTAGCATACACTATTCATCGGCGAACCGGAATATCGATGTTCCAAAATACGGCAATAATTTACCCAATCTATACGATAATCACGACGACGAGTTCGAATACCTTAGAAGGTAAATGAACGAGTTCAGAACTTGAAAGACCCTTTATGGCTGGAATGACACTCGACAAGCTGACGAAAACCTACCCGGACGGGTTCACAGCGGTTGATGAGTTAAGTCTCAAGATCGATGACGGGGACTTTGTCGTACTTGTCGGTCCTTCAGGTTGTGGGAAATCAACAACACTTCGAATGATCGCAGGACTTGAGTCGATCAACTCGGGATCTCTCAAGATCGGAGATCGAGAGGTCAACAAAGTTCAGCCGAAGGATCGGGATATTGCGATGGTTTTTCAAAGCTATGCGTTGTATCCACATTTGAGTGTCGCCGACAATATGGGTTTTTCATTGAGGATGAGTCGAGTTCCCAAGAAAGATAGAACCATTCGAGTGAATGAAGCTGCAAAGTTGTTAGGTCTCGAATCGATTTTGACTAAGAAGCCAGGACAACTCTCAGGCGGGCAACGTCAACGAGTCGCGCTTGGTAGAGCGATCGTTCGTAAGCCCGCCGTGTTCCTTTTTGATGAGCCTTTGTCGAATCTTGATCCTGACAGACGGGTTGCAACGCGAGCAGAAATTCGTCGAATCCAAAGAGATCTTGGAACGACGACTGTGTATGTCACGCATGATCACGAAGAAGCAATGGCATTGGGTGACAAGATCGTAATCATGAAGGACGGCTTGATTCAACAAGCTGGGACTCCTGAAGAAGTGTACGAGAATCCGAAGAACGCATTTGTGGGAATGTTCCTTGGTTCGCCACGCATGAATGCTTTACCTGCAACGATCAAACGAGAGAATGGTTTGTATAAAGCAACAGTGAAGAACGATCTGAGCGATTTTTATCTTGATCTGGATGCAAGTCGAATACCTGATGAAGTTGAAGATGGAGCATCAGTTACCCTCGGAGTGCGGCCACATACGATTGCTATTCAACCTTACGATAAGTCATCAGCTACGAATCAATCAGCATTCAAGGGAACTGTAATCGATATCGAACAACTTGGATTCGCTTCAGATCTTGTTGTAGTAATCGGAAATCACGAAGTTCGTGTTCGAGTTTCGGGGGAATGCAAACTGAAAATGCACGAAGAAGTTGAGCTCTCGATTAAAGCTGAAGATATCTACTGCTTCGTCGGCTGATTTATGGCTCATAAGGTGTTGGTTCATCCGCAAGATGAAGTTGATCCCAATCTGAGTAGAGAGACTGAGTTACGGAATGGTTTATTCCCAGTATCTCTGCGAGAGACTCCATGTTGATGATGAATGCTTGAGCGAGTTCGGATGAGGAATCACCGATTGCATACTGAGAAATGATTAGCTGAGCATTACAAATTCTTGATTCATGATGGTTCTCTCCAAGAATCGAAATCATCTTTGAATATGCGGTGGAATGTGATTTGATCGCTTGAGATAGTTCCCCATGATTATAATGGATGTTGCCCAGTTGTCTATAACCCCAAGCGACATGGAAAAGATCATCGTTCGATTGTAGTTGTCCGATCGCATTCATTACCATTTGGATCGCTTCGTCAAATTCCGCTGGCTCAGCGTCTTGAGCAAGATTCATTCCAATTCTCAAGTCGATCATCGCAACTTCAGTCCCCGCTGGATTGAACACATCTGATGAGAGTTTCCTCGCTTGAATGAGTGAATCCCTTGCTTCAGATCTCTGGGTAACTGTGTTAAACAAGTTGTTGAGTTCAAGTAATCGCTCAATCTTCTCAAGATTCTGTGAAACTGGCATCGAGTCAATCAATGTCGCTGTGTATTGAATTTGTCGCTTAGCATTCGCCATTGAGTTGGTCGCAATCAGTGTTTGTGATTCTGCGATACTTAAATCAACTAAGAAAAGTGGAGACAATGAAATCGTGCGATCGAGTTGGCCAAGCGTGGACTGAGCTTGATCAGTTCGTTCGAGAAACAAGAGTGTCTGAGCGAGCCCGAGCATGATCCAGTTGTACTCGTTCGTCAGGCCGTTCTCTTCAAGCAGCTGCGCGGCTTGTTTGTAGTGTCCAATTGAAGACTCATAGTTGCCAGCGATTCGTTCATGATCCGCAAGCGATGCATGCATTTCAGCTCGTTCGAGAGGAGTAAGTCCTTGATTCGATTCCACAGCATCAGACAGACTGTCTATGACATCCGCTTGTGACTCTGAATACATTGAACTGCGTGGGTTCTGGGAGGAAATATCAATCGCGATTTGTTGTGGAATCGCTAGCGTATTGAGTTTGGTAGCTGCAGGCGCTATGGGAGTGTTCCAAGCCGGTCGTAAGATGAATAGAATGATCAGAGTGAGGCACGCAGCTGCAGAAATATAGAAAATTGTGATTCGTTTAGAAGTACCCGGTTTCTTCTGAGACTCATGAATTATTGCTAAGACTTCTGCAACACTCTTAACTCGCTCGTCTGGGTCGACTCGAATCATGGTATCGATGAGTTGCTTAAGCGGTAATGGAATGGAGTTGATCTCGATCAGGAGTTCTCTCGCTTTCCCAATAGCGATGAACTGACAAGATTGCTCTGTCGTTGTGTCAGGAAATGCTTGAAGTTGAATCCCGGTTAGTAGCTCTACAAAGAGCAATCCCAAAGCGTATACATCTGTGCGTTCATCAAATGATCCATCTTGAAAGAGCGTTTGTTCAGGGGCCATCGATGTGCGAGTACCGATGAAAGTTGGAGATGTAATTGAAGAGCTATGCAAAATACCAAACAATCCAAAGTCAATTATCTTGGGGAATCCATGTGGATCGATCAAGATATTTGAAGCGTTAAGATCAAGATGCAAAATGTCAGATTGATGAGCTGCTTGGATCGCATTGCATACTTGACAAAATAATTCGATACGTTCCTCCACACTGAGATTTGATGAGTTGGCAAACTCAATTATTGTTTGTGATCCACCGATATATTCCATCGCGATCCATGGAACTCGAATCTCTCCGATGCGATAGATTCCGGTTTGGTACACATGAGCAATATGCGGATGAGTCATTGCAGCTAATACTTGCGATTCAAGTTCGAATCGTTCTCTCATTTGTTTGGAAATGAGGCCATAGCGTAGCATTTTGATTGCGACATTCCTATCGGGGTTTTTCGCTTTAGCACGAAAAACAGTGCTAGAACCGCCCATTCCAATTCGTTCTTCGAGCGTGTAGCGATCTCCTAGGATAGTTGAGCCGTCCAATGAGAGCTCGATACTCTGCGGGAGTTGTGACTCAATCGTTGATGGATCTAGAAAGTTGGGGGCGTGTGTGAGTGATCCAAACATTGATTTGAGAAGTTTGCTCTTATACGGATCCGATTTATCAAGTTCATTCAGCCGGTTGCTACGTTCATTGGAGCTGAGTTGGTTTAACTCATGGAACAATAATTCAACTTGTTTGAATGAGTCATGGTTCATTGTGAATCACTCGATGTGTTTGTGTGTGAAACTTGTCGGCTACAGAGCCAGGCTCTGGAAAAAGACCAATCTCGTTCAACTGTTCGTAAAGGTTTGTTGATGATCTCTGCGATTTTTACCATTGGAAGTGCTCCAAAGAATCGAAGTTCAACAATCTGAGCTTTCTGAGGATCAATTTTTTCTAACTCGATCAAGGATTCGTCAAGAGTAATGAGATCAATGATGAGGTCGGAAACGCAATCGTAACATCCTTCTATATATTGGGCATATTGATCATTCGCGTGCACTCTCGATTTGCGTTTGCGTGCATGATCAACGAGAACCCTTCGCATCACGACTGCAGTTAACGAACGAAGATCATGAGATTCAAGTTGGTCCAGCCTCTGCGTTTTTCTATAACTAGCAAGTAGCCGTGTATAAGTTTCGCTGATTAACCCATGGGTTCCGAGTGTGTGACCTGCTCGTTCGTTGAGCATTAAGCCGTGAGCGATTTGCTCCAGATCAGAATAGACCACTGAGAATAGTTGATTAAACCCATCGAGGGCAGACTCCTGTGTCGTGCCCATCTGTGTGAAGTGAGTAATGTGAAGAGGTTGATCCATCCGCGGCCTGACTGCTCTCGTTGAGCAATATGTTATAGGGCAAAGAAACTAGAAAAGTCGAGATTAATCTGGCGGGGCACCCAGCTGCCAACCGCTTCTATCTCGGGCGAGAGTAGTTCATCGTTTCGGGAGGATACACAATGTTCGGATATCATCAACAACGGTTCCTTGGATTTCAGCTGGCGATCTACATGTTGCCAGTTTTCTGTTCTGCTTCATTCGCTCAGGTTCAAATGAGTGGATCTGCTACTCATTATCGGTCACTCGATGCAGATCGGAATACTGGAAACGAGCAGCTCACGATTCTTGGGATGGGAACGGATCCAAACACGCAAACAACATACTTTGTTTGTAAATCGAACTCAACGCAAGACTGTCCAACCTCAGATCAACTACGTGTGTATGTCCACAATACCGCTTCGAACCAATGGGAGTATCAAGCGTCAATCGACCATGGAGGATCTGTTGATGTTGGGTGCATCGCAGTTGATCGAGACACGATCGCAATCGGTAGGACATTTGCAACCTTCGGAGAAGACGGTGTAGATATTTATCGGAGAGCAACGAGTGGGCAATGGGCTCTCGAATCCTCTTTACTTCCAACTGATAATTTTCCAGGAAATCGTTTTGGAATCAGTGTTGCTATCGACGGAGACAAGCTCGCAGTTGGAGCTTCGAAGGATGACCCAGACGATCTCACCCATGCATGGGAAGGGAAAGGGTCTGTATATATTTACGATAGAGTAAATACGACATGGAGTTTAACAGGCCGTGTATCTGCATCAGACGGTTCTCAAGGAGACGAGTTTGGTTCCTCAGTCGCAATCAAGTCCACAGCGACAGGTTGGGACTTAATCGTCGGATCCCCTGATTTTAGCGCAGATTCAGCAGGTATAAATGAGGCTGGAGCGCTATATGTATTTCAGAACCAAGGGACACAATGGAACCAAACGGATCAAGTTTTTCATACACTGGATTCACTAGGAACAGGTCGATTTGGTGATTTCGGGATTGGTTTTGACGGTTCAATTGTCGCGGCGATAGATTTTTCAGACTTACATATATTTGAGATAAATGCTGCGGGGAATCTCTCGCCTCTCGGAGTCTGGACNGGATCTAGTTTGATCAAAGATCCCATCGTAGTGAACCGGACTGTGGTGATAGGTGATCCGCAAGGAGATCTAAATGTATCAGGAGGGCAACCCAATGTGCTAGTACTCTCTGAAGACCAGAGTAATTTATGGGTAGATACTCAATACACAACGCCGAACGAAATTGGATTGAATGCGAGTTACGGGTCTGCAGTCGCGTATAACGGAGGGGTGTTTCTCGCCGGCGTTCCTCAGTTTGATGGTGCAGGAACCAACGCAGGCGGAGTATGGTCACAGTCAGTTGTTGGTAACACATATCCAACAGGATTAATACTGGAAGGGCAAGCAGATCCCTTCAGTAGTTTTGGGGAAACAATCGTTGCGAACAATGAATGGGCAATCGTAGCAACTCCAAACACAGCGAATTCATGCACTCCTGGTGCAAGTGGGGCAGTCCGGGTTTATCGATTGATTAATGGGCAATGGAAGTTTTATCTGAACATTGATCCGCCAACCGCAAGTTCGAGTCATCAGTTCGGAAGTGCTATGTCGCTTGATGGAGATTTATTGGCAGTCAGCATTCCCGATTATTTCCAAGCAGGAACAACAGATCGTTATGGTGCGGCCATCATTTATGAGTTCGATGGGCAACAGTGGAATGCACTACAGTTCATCGAGGGAACCGAACTAGATCAAGGGTTTGGTGATTCCATTGCAATTTCAAATACACATCTCGCAATCGGACTTCCAGATTCTCCTAACGGCGGAAGTGTCATGATGTATGAGCTTGACACCGCAAATCGGTATCAGTTTGTACAAGCAGTACAGTCAAACACGATTACAAACTTTGAACGATTCGGATCAGTCATTTCCATGCGAGGCGATCAACTTCTCGTAGGTGCGCCGCTGCACAATGCAGAGACAGGATTTGTTGGTACATGGGATTTTAAAACTCAATCCACTTCCTGGAACGCGGGACAAGAGTTAACAGATTCAACACTCACAACTGGATCGAGATTTGGATCTTCGATTAGACAATCGGCGGATTTTGTCTTTATTGGATCTCCTGGAAATGCTCTTGAAGTTGGTCGAGTGTTGTTGTTTCCTCAAACTCCACAAGGTATCGGGCAACCAACATCAATCCTCCAACCCGCATCCACTGCAACGAGTGGATTTGGAGCATCGCTCGCGGCAGCAGATAATTTATTACTTGTTGGACATGACGATCCTTCTTCAACTGAAGCTCATTTCATGGGTTTCGACGGCAACAGCTATCAGCATCTCCAGACGATGTCCATCCCAACTGGAGATGCTGGTGCGTTGTTCGGATCCTCAGTTGCGATCGCATCAAATACGCTCTTTGTAGCTGCACCAAATGAATCAACTTCTCTCGTTGAGAATGCGGGGGCTGTACATCTCTTCGAAACTGAGCTCAGATTCACAGTTCCAGAATGTGATATGGCAATGGAAAGTGATCGGATTCAATGGATCGAGGATGATTTCGTAAATGGGAGTGAGTGGTTTGGATACTCGATTGAGGTCGATGA
>JGI24723J26617_10000327_pt1 | contig 47712 bp, 32 predicted proteins | sample Cruoilmetagenom6_FD_26617 | JGI IMG/M metagenome (IMG submission 26617) | reverse complement strand
GGTCCGGGTAGGGCCCGCTTGAGAATTTTAAAAGTAGAGGTATTTATTTGTCTTACGTAATCCGAAAGATTACTGAGATCCGCGCATATAAAGGACCAATTGGCCTTGGCCAATTTTACTCCTTTGATCCGTGCTATTTTTTCCAAGGCCTTGGTGTTGGTAATATCACATCCCAAGCCATACACGGTATCGGTTGGATAAATAATCAGTCCCCCTTTTCTAAGTACCTCCACTACCCTCTTTATCTCCTTGGGATTTGGGTTTTCTGGATATATTTTTATTAATTCTGCCATATTATTGGTTAAAAAAAGACGTTATCAATTTAATAAATAATATTATTATGTATAGGTTCGTCTTCATCATACTATTAAATTACCTTTTTTTGGTCACTAGCTCATGTTCAAAAGATTCTGTAGCCCCGGATCTTTCCTCCTTGGAGGCCAAAAGTATGATCAATTTGGAATACGGTTCCAATTTGCATCAAAAGTATGATATTTATCTTCCACAAAACAGGACCAAGGATACTAAAGTACTTATTTTGGTACATGGGGGAGGATGGGCAGCAGGGGATAAATCGGAAATGGATCCCTTTAAGGATTTTATCAGAAATCAATTACCGGAGATTGCTGTGGTAAACATGAATTATAGGTTGGCAGATGTCAACAATCCCCCATACCCCATGCAAATAGATGATATAAATTTGGTGGTAAGCCAGTTACGTAACAGGGCCCAAGAGTTTCAGATATCTTCGGAAATAGGGTTTATTGGTGCTAGTGCCGGCGCCCACCTTTCCTTATTATGGAGCTATTCCCAGGACTTCAAAAAACAGGTTAGGATGGTCTGTAGTATTGTTGGTCCTACCAATCTGTTGGACGAGGCATATCTAAATACTCAAAATCAGGACTTAAGGACAATCTTGGATCAATTTGGGAACAATCCCGAAGTTTTGGAAAAAGTAAGTCCCTTGTATCAGGTTACCTCCACTTCTCCGGCAACCATATTGTTTTATGGCGCTCAGGACCCATTGATCCCCAACTCCCAGGGGGTTGCACTAAGGGACCGATTGAAGGTTTTAAAGGTGGAACACGAATTTACCCTTTATCCAACTGGAGGCCATGGTTGGGAAGGACTTGATCTTGTGGACACTTCAATTAAATTAAAGGCATTTATACGAGCACATTTATGAGCTATCATTACAAAGAAAAAAATTAGGAACCGATTACTTCCAACTTGGCAAACCTTAGCAATAGCTTTTTAATATCTCCCTTATCAAATTTAATTTCGGCTTTCCTGTCATTTCCGACCCCCTCAATTTTTAGTACTTTTCCCCTACCAAATCTGGTATGGTTTACTAGGGAGCCTTCTGATAGATTGGGGTCTACCGCATTGGTGTTTCCTACTGGAGTTCCAAGTTCGGGCTTTAGTTTCCGAAGTTTGCGCAACTGATTTTCATTGGGCTTCACACCTCTGGGCGGTGTTCCCTGTAAAGGCTTGTTCTGCCTTAATTTGCTTTTATCAACATCGCCAAAAATATCAACATCTATTAAAGGGGTGTATCTGGATCTCACTACTGGGGTGAGGTTTTCTATATATTTTTCATCTATCTCCTCAATAAATCTACTAGGTTCCGCGTCTACCAATTTGCCCCAGCGATATCTATTCTGGGTATAGGTTAAATAGGCCTGCTTTTCTGCCCTTGTCAGTGCTACATAAAACAAGCGTCTTTCCTCTTCCAGTTCACTTCTGGTATTCATACTCATTGCCGATGGGAAAAGATCTTCCTCCATCCCTACAATATAAACATGTGGGAATTCCAGTCCCTTTGCCAAGTGAATGGTCATTAGAGCCACTCGGTCATCATCTCCGGTATCCTTATCGAGATCTGTGGCCAGCGCCACATCCTCTAAAAACTCGCCTATATCCCCTTTAGCATCTGCCAATTCCTTTTGCCCTTCAACAAAGTCCTTAATACCGTTCAACAATTCCTCTATGTTCTCCATCTTGCCTATGCCTTCGGGAGTACCGTCCTTTTTAAATTCCAATAATACACCGGATTTTTTGGCGACATGTTCCGCAAGGGTAAAGGCATCTGCACTCTCGTTCATGATCTGGAAGCTCTTTATCATGGCGACAAAGTCTCCCAATTTTCTTTTGGTACCGGCATTTATCTTTAAATCTATTCTTTCAAGGTTGTCCATAACCTCAAAAATTGAGCGATTGTAGTGATTTGCGGCAACGGTAAGTTTATCCAAGGTACTTTGTCCAATGCCACGGGCCGGAAAATTGATAACACGTTTAAGTGCTTCTTCGTCCTTGGGATTGATCACCAATCTTAAATAGGAAAGCACGTCTTTGATCTCCTTTCGTTGATAAAAGGAAAGTCCGCCATAAATCCTATATGGTATATCCCTTTTTCTAAGGGCATCCTCAATGGCTCTTGATTGTGAGTTGGTTCTGTATAAAACGGCAAAATTACCATTGGGCAATTGACTTTGCATTTTATTTTCAAAAATGGAGCCAGCCACAAATCTTCCTTCCTCTGCATCCGTGGGGCTGCGGTGAACCTTTATCAATGGACCTTCATCATTGGAAGTCCATACGACCTTCTCCAATTGATTGGTGTTTTTGGAAATAATGGAGTTGGCGGCGTTCACGATATTTTTAGTGGACCTATAGTTTTGTTCCAAACGGTACATGCCCACATTGTCATAATCTTTTTGAAAATTTAGAATATTGCTAATGTTTGCACCCCTAAAGGAATATATACTCTGTGCATCATCCCCTACTACACAAATATTCTGAAACCTATCGGACAGGGCCTTGACGATCAAATATTGTGAATGGTTGGTATCCTGGTACTCGTCTACCAGAATATATCTAAACCTATCCTGATACTTGGCCAAAACTTCTGGAAATCTTGTCAACAACTCATTGGTCCGCAACAGAAGATCATCAAAATCCATGGCACCCGCCTTAAAGCACCGATCCACATAATTCTGATATATCTCTCCCATTCTGGGACGCTTGGCCATGGCATCGGCCTCTACCAAATCCGGATTGTTATAATATGCCTTTACCGTTATGAGGCTGTTCTTATAGGAAGATATCCTATTTTGTACCTGCTTATATTTATAAATATCCTTATCCAAGCCCATTTCCTTAATGATAGCGGAAAGGAGACGCTGCGAATCTTGGGTATCATATATGGTGAAATTGGAAGGATACCCCAATTTATCCCCATCGAAGCGCAAGAGCTTCGCGAAAACGGAATGAAAAGTACCCATCCATAAGTTTTTGGCCTCCGAGGTACCAACAATATCGGCAATACGCTTCTTCATTTCCCGAGCGGCTTTATTGGTAAAGGTCAAAGCCAAAATATTAAAGGAATCCACTCCCTGGCTCATCAAATAAGCAATGCGGTAGGTCAATACCCTTGTCTTACCGGAACCGGCCCCTGCAATCACCATTAAGGGCCCGTCCTTATGCAGTACAGGAGCCTTTTGGGCTTCATTTAATTCATTAATATAGTTCTCCAAAACGTATGTAGATATTAAGCTCGTTACAATCGGTGAATTTAACCATAAATAGCCTTATCAAAAAATCAACTTTAATATTTGTGATAATCCAATTGAGTTAATAGTTCTAATTTCAATATATTTAGCCTATAATTCCAATTTTACGAAAAACAGTATTTTTTATGATGTTGCCAGTAGTAAAACTATTAAAAATTTAATTCAGTATTTAATACATTATGGCCTTAGGCATCCAAAATTTTAAATCCCATTTAATTGTATGAAGTTATATTTTATTGTCCCGATGCTTTTTTGTTGTTTAAATTCCTTGGCGCAGAAATACAATTTTGAAAAGGAATATAAGAGTATTGAACCAAAGGTAATTGATTGGAGACGGGATTTTCACCAAAATCCGGAATTGTCCAACAGGGAGTTCAATACTGCTGAGAAAATAGCATCCCATTTGAAATCCTTGGGGATAGAGGTACAAACAGGTATTGCCAAAACTGGGGTTGTAGGAATATTAAAAGGTAAAAAAAATGGAAAAGTTATAGCTTTGAGGGCCGATATTGATGCCTTACCGGTTACAGAAAGAAACGACCTTCCGTTTAAATCTACGGTGACGTCGGAATTTCTTGGGCAAGAGGTCGGAGTTATGCACGCCTGTGGACATGACACCCACACTGCCATTCTCATGGGGGTTGCGGAAATACTGTCCAACAACAGGGACAAAATTAAAGGCACCATTAAATTTATTTTTCAACCTGCCGAAGAGGGTCCTCCTCCCGGAGAGGAAGGCGGGGCGCTGTTAATGGTGAAGGAAGGGGTTCTTAAAAATCCGGATGTGGATGCTATTTTTGGACTGCATATCAACTCCGCTACCCCAGTTGGGGTTATAAGATACAAATCTGAAGGCCTAATGGCGGCCGTACAACGATTCGTTATTCAGGTAGAGGGAAAACAGACCCATGGCTCACAACCTTGGAAGGGTGTAGATCCCATTCTTATCAGTGCTAAGATTATAGACGGTCTACAAACCATTATAAGTAGGGAAGTAAACCTTACCAATGAAGCTGCAGTAATTAGTGTGGGCAAAATTACAAGTGGTGTTCGTTTCAATATAATCCCTGAAAGTGCCGAAATGATCGGCACCATTAGGACCTTGGACTATGACATGCAAAAACAGATTACCCAGAGGATGAAAGAAATGGTACCCGATATTGCCAAGGCGTACGGGGGTTCGGCCAGCATTGAGATAAAAAGTAATACGGACATCACTTTTAACAATCCGGAGCTTGTAGATAAAATGTTGCCTACCCTAAAAAGGGTTGCGGGCCAGGATAATGTGCAAATACAAAAAGCCGTTACCGGTGGTGAGGATTTCTCTTATTTTCAAAATGAGGTCCCTGGATTCTTTTTCTTCCTGGGTGGTATGACTCCAGGAAATACAGCGTCCTTTCCACATCATACCCCCGACTTCAGCATAGATGAAAATGGAATGATCCTTGGAGTAAAGGCACTAACGGAAATGAGTCTGGACTTCCTGAACCAATAAGATTTTTATGGAACCAATAAGTATACCCAATTAATTATAATGGCACTTGTAGTGGGCACGAAAAGTTTATTTGTCATTGCAATGACCCTGAAATAATTCAAAAAAATCATTAAGAAAATTTATTTAAAATATGGATTCAATGTTGGATACCTTTGCTAACCTACCTTGGTGGGCATGGGTAATCGTGTTTTTACTTTTAGTGGCGATCAGGGATATCTTTGTGCAGAAAGGGCACACTATTTCGCATAATTTCCCTATTGTAGGACATTTAAGGTATTGGTTGGAGAGTATTGGACCCGAAATGAGACAATATTTCGTTGCCAATAACAGGGAAGAACTTCCTTTTAATCGTATAGAAAGAGGATGGATATATGCCTCGGCGAAGAAGGAAAATAATTACGAAGGCTTTGGTACGGACCGTGACATTTATGCTCATCAACATATTTTTGTTAAGAACCAAATGATGGCCTATAAGCTTCCGGGGAACCATCCTAATATTACCGATCCCTGCTTTTTGCCCTGTGCCAAAATCATTGGAGCTTACAATAAGCGTAAAAAACCATTTAGACCGGCTTCCGTAATAAATGTCTCTGCCATGAGTTTTGGATCCTTATCCGCCGCAGCGGTCAATGCTATGAACATTGGTGTACGAAAGACGGGGGCCTATCAGAATACCGGGGAAGGAGGACTCTCTCCATATCATAAACATGGTGGGGATGTTATATTCCATTTTGGAACCGGTTATTTTGGGGTACGAAGTGAAGATGGAAATTTCTCCATGGATAAAATGAAGCAATTGGTTTTGGATAACCCCTGCATCAAGGCTATTGAAATTAAAATCTCCCAGGGAGCAAAACCAGGTAAGGGCGGTGTACTGCCGGCTGCTAAAATCACCCATGAAATAAGTGAAATTAGAGGCGTTGTCATGGGCAAGGATGTATTGTCACCAGCTACCCATTCCGCTTTTAATTCCGTATCGGAACTAATGCAGTTAATAGAAGATATTGCGGAACAAACAGGCCTTCCTGTTGGTATAAAGGGTGCCATTGGCAAATTGGATCAATGGGAGGAACTGGCCAAGCTTATGAGCCAAACAGGAAAAGGCCCGGATTTTATCACTGTTGATGGTGGTGAAGGTGGTACGGGCGCTGCCCCGCCAAGCTTTGCGGACCATGTATCCCTACCATGGGTATACGGATTTGCCAGTCTGTATAAACTATTTAAAAAATACGATCTTACCGAAAGAATAGTGTTCATTGGTAGTGGGAAATTGGGTTTCCCTGCAAAAGCAGCAATGGCATTTGCCATGGGTGTAGATTGCATAAATGTAGCTAGGGAAGCCATGATGAGTATTGGTTGTATTCAGGCGCAAATTTGTCATACGAATCGATGTCCAACAGGGATAGCTACCCAAAGTAAATGGTTGCAGGGCGGAATAAATGTGCCGTTGAAATCGGACAGATTATCCCAATATTTTAAAACCTTTAGAAAGGAATTTCTGGAAATAACCCATGCCTCCGGCTATGAACACCCCTGTCAGTATACCATGGATGATATTCAGATAAATGTGGATGACAATGAGCTTAACANGTCTTTCTCCTCAACTTATGGATATAATAAAGTTGTAGTGCCTTTTTCTGGTCTACAAGACCTTTATAATTGTCCTTATTTAGGAGGTAAAGAGTATATGCAAAAATAAGATTGGCCCTTATTTAAATATAATCTTAATTTTGCAAGTAAAATCAAATTGTATATCCTTGAAGGAAATCAACTAATAGGAATTACCCAAACATTCAAATAATTAAATATTATCTATGAAAAGAATTTTTACCATTCTAGTTTTATTAATGTACATATCCGTTTCACAAGCACAAAGCAAAAAGGACCTTATCCTGGAAGTAGATGGCCTTAGATCCAAGCTAAGGGAGACCGAAACTGCTCTGGCAGAATCCAAACGCGAGGAAAGAATTGCATCGGCCAAAGTAGAGTCGTACGAAGCACAAGTGAACGAACTCAAGGAAACCAATGCCAATCTATTAAAAAATCTAAATAGTTTTACGGAAGCCTCCAATAAGAGATCCGATCACATAAATAGTACCTTGGAAAGTCTTGTCCAAAAGGAAGCGCAATTAAGGATCATCAATGATGCAATAAGCAGCCACGATTCCATAACACTAGCCGTTTTTACCCAATTTAAGCAGACATTGGGCAATGACCCCAAGATAACCGTTAGCAATGGTGCCGTAGCGGTGGTAATGGACAACAGTTATATTTTTGGAGAGAACTCCAAGAATTTCAAAGTACAGGAGAAGGCAGAGTCCATTATAGCCAAAATAGGTAATATTTTAAAAGCCAACCCTACAATGGATATTCAGATTGTAAGCAATAGCAACTTGGTGGAATCAAAGGATAATAAATTGAACAACTGGGAAATAGGAACGCAACAAGCTGCTGCTGTAGCCAGGCTCTTGGAAAACAAATATCAAATAGAGCCCAAGCGAATTATTGCTACGGGGAAATCGGAATTGGGACTATACAGTATTGAAACTGCTACTGAAATCATTGTACAACCAAGATTTTATGAATTCTTTAAATTGGTAAAGGAGAGCATGAAATAAGTCATTATAAATACAAACAAATTTAAAAGCGCTACTAGGCGCTTTTTTTTTGACCTCGCCGGAATGGCCGAAATATAGTTTTGACAGGTAAAAATTGAAACCCATCATAATTTTTAAGGGAATAAGCCGTTAATTATTCAACAAACCAAAAAACACCAATACAAAATGAGTGGAGAGGAAATTTTTCAACTATTTGCCTATTTGTTGCCCGCGGTAGTAACCGGAGTAGTAGCATTTTATTTTTTTAGACTGCATACTAGAAACGAAGAAGGAAGACGACGGTATCTTCTGCATAAGGACACTCAAAAAAACACCCTACCCATTAGATTACAAGCCTATGAAAGAATGGCCCTGTTTCTGGAGCGAATTGCGATTCCCAGTTTGGTAGTTAGGGTTGGACCCAAAAACAGCAATAAAAACGATTATGAAAATTTGCTTATCAAAAGTATAGAAAATGAATTTGAGCATAATCTATCCCAGCAAATCTATATGACGGATGAATGTTGGAATATCATTAAAGCGGCAAAGAGTGCCACCATCCAAATGATCAGGAAGGCAGGTATGAGCGAATCCGATTCTGCAGACAAACTCCGTGAAGACATTCTTAATGAAACCATGGAAAAAAATTCTCCTTCGGCAACAGCATTGGCCTATGTGAAGAAGGAAATTGGGGAGTTGTGGTAATCAGGAATTACCCTCACCAAGACTGGAAAACTTTTCCTCGGCGTACTTATACCCTTGTTGCCACCATAGCGACATAAGTTTCTTATTAAAGACCAAGGAATTTTCTGTTAATTTAGTGGGGGTGTAATATAAATTTAGTTGCACTCCATTATGTTTTGCAGCTAGTACCCCTTCAGAAATGTCGTGGTATTCTATTTGGTCCAATACAAAACCATAAATGCTCAACATTAGNGAGAATGGGTTTTTTCCCAAAACCTTGTTGTGCTCCATATTCTCGGACTCCAAGATAATGGCATCAATCTCTGTGGCCCCCCGTCTTATGGCTTCCCTTATGGGAACCACACATCCCAATCCGCCATCGCCGTATTCAAAGCCATCTTTTTTAACCAAGGACATGAAAGGAATGTAGTTGCAGGAAATCCAAATCCAATCACAGAATTCATCATAGGAAAAATCCTTAATGGACTTATACTCGATCCTGCTTTTGGAAAGGTTGGAAACCGTCACGACCACATCTTTGTCACCATTTTTTATCTTCAGGAATTCCCCTTCACTAAAATTTCTTTTAATGGTCCTTCTTAAGGCCTTGCTCTCCCCAAAAGTACGTTTGCTCTTAAGAAATTGGAGAATGGTGGTTAAAAAATTTATGGAGACATATTCCCTATTATCCTTTTTTCTTACTACAAAGGGATTAAGGCTAAAAATGGAATGCTGGCTAACATTGGTATAAATATCGTATAACTTTCCAATTTGGTTTAAGGCCAATTGCGGAATTAGAAGACTACCTGTAGAGGTTCCAACCAAAATATCATATTCCCTTTTTTCTACTTCCATCAGGTATTGGGCCACTCCCCCTGCAAAAGCACCTTTACTCCCTCCCCCACTAATTACAAGTGCTTTCATACAATTCCAGTCTCAATTAGGTTGGTCTCAGCGTTTTTATGTTTGGCAAAATTAAATCCACTTTCCCACCACACTGTCATTTTTTCCTTTTCAAATATCAGCGAGTTGGTTGTGAGTACTGTGGGCGTATAATAGAAGTTGATAATTGCATCATTATGGTTGGCTACAAATTTGCCTATCCTAATGTTCTGTTGTTCTATCCTATCCAGCATAAAGGCAAACATACTGGTAAGCAAGGAAAAGACATTCTTGGAGGGCATTCTATTTAATTGGGTTACCTCTGTTTGCAAAATTATGGCGTCTACCACCTTGGCACCCCTTCTAATGGCTTCTTCAATAGGAACCATACTCCCCAATCCGCCATCGGCATATTCACATCCATTCTTTTTCGCCAAGGACATAAATGGGGTGTAATTACAGGAAACCCATATCCATTCACAAAATTCCTCATAAGTACAATCATTGATGGATTTATACTCTACCTGGTTCAGTGATAAATTGGAGACTGTTACCACGATATCCAATGGACCATGCTTTAAACTCTCAAATTCCTCAATAGAAATTGTATTCTTTATCAATTGAAGTAAATTGTGGCTTTCGCCAAATGTCTTGCTCCCCCTGAAAAAATTTTTCATCACATTGATATGATGGATTCCGATAGTCTCAATGCCATATTTCTTTTTTATCACAAAGGGACAATTGCTAAAAATATTCTGTTGGCTCACGGAAGTATAGACCTGCCTAATTTTTTCAATTTTTTTTAAGGCTAGATGGGAGATCAAGAGACTACCTGTAGATGTGCCCAAAAACAAATCGTAATTATGGTTCAATTCCTGCATCAGGTATTGGGCCACGCCACCGGCGAATGCACCCTTACTACCACCACCAGAAATAACCATTGCTCTCATTCCGAAATCAGTTTGTTGCTAATATAACGCAATTCTTCCTTATTAAATTTTACCTTCAACTTATCGAGCCTATCCCTATAATCCTTTTTTTCCAAAAGTTGATCCAATAATGTACGGGCATATTTTTTAAACTGCCAAGAATGATGCTGGGTTGCATCCACAAGGTCCAGCAAATTGTTGTCCGAAAAACCGATCAATTGTTCCAAAAATTGAAATGCCCCTTGCCTAACTTCGTTGGAGTACACAGGGGACGTATATCCACTTAATTCCATATAATACTCATTGGTGTCGTTGGGCTCATAATCCTTGGTAAGCAAGGCTAAGGTAAGCCATAATAAGCGAACGTTCCTATTGGAAAAGCCTACAATGTCTTTGGTCCTGTTCAAATAATTGGCCCTATCGTTAGGATAATTTATCCATAGCTTGTAAAGCATCGCCTCTTTGGTAATATAGCTTTCATCCTCCAAAAGGGATTCATATTCCGATTTTAGTTCCAGGGGCAACTGCCCTACTGAGACTGCCAGTGCTTGCCGAACCATCACACTTTCACTCCGCAATACCTTCCTTACAAATTCTTGGGATAGGGATTTATAATAGGTCTTGATTATTCTAGCCTTTAATGCATCGGAATCTGTATTTTCCCAATACCGAGTAATAATGGTTTGGTTGTCCGTACGACTAATAGTCATATCTTTTTGAATTTCAAGAAAAGTCTTTACATCCTCCGATTCACTAATAAGGATTTTTTTGGCCTCATTAAAAGGAAAACCCTTATCAACCAACCATCTTTTTCTGAATACGGCCAAGTCATTGTGGGTTTCCCCCTCCATTTCCTCGATAAGGTTATCTATTGTTACATTCTTAAACCCGTACTTTTTTAAATACCGTTGAATTCCTTGCCTAAACCTTTTTTCCCCTATTTGCTCCCTTAGAACATGCAAGGCCCATGCTCCTTTTTCATAAAATGTTAAACTGCCCGCTTTGGGGTCAACTAGGGCCTCTCCCATATTTTTATTGGTTAGATCCTTTAATTGGATCGCGGTATCGTACAATTTCCAATAGTAATATTCTTCACCGAAGAGCTCTTTCTCGGCCAATAAGGCATAATAAGTTGCAAAACCTTCATGTAACCAGTGACTACTGCCATCCACTTCGGTAACCAAATTTCCGAACCACTGATGTGCCATTTCATGGGCATTTACATTTACATAGTTCCTGTCCTTAAATGCAGTGGAATCAATAATATAGCTATCCGAAAAAATGGTGGTTCCGGTATTTTCCATACCCGCGTATAAAAAATCCCTGACAGGAACCTGCTTATAATTCTGCCAAGGATATGGCACTCCTATCTCCTTTTCCAAAAAGTTAAATATGTCCGTAGTATGCCTATAGGTAGGTTCCACTTTTGCACTATCACCTGGATAGAAATATAGGTTTATGGGTATCCCGGAATTGGATTCAACTTCTTTCTTATGGTAATCCCCTATGGCAAAAGCCAATAAATAGCTGCTCATCGGATTTTCCATATTAAAACTCCATTTTTTCAATCCGTCAAGTTCTTTGGTTGCAATCAAGGTACCATTGGCTATTACTTCGTATTTCTTATCAAAGCTGATATCCAGATCATATTCCACCTTTTCGGTCATATCATCAAAACTGGGAAGCCAGTGACTGGTATATTTACCTTGGCCTTGCGTCCAAACCTGTTCGTTGCCCGGCAAGTGGTCCTTCCATCCCAAAAAATAGACCGTTTGCCTGGGATGTGCAGAATATATAATGCTTAGACTATAGGTTTTATTAGCTTTAAGACGTTTATGGATTACTATTTTTTTGCCATTATTGGTGGACTTAACTTTTTTATTATTGAGTTTGACCTCTATTATATTTAGATTTTGGGCATCAAGAAAAACAGTATCCGCTTTTTGTAGGACGTTCATTAGGTAGGTTACAGATCCCGATATGTTTTCGTTAATGGGGTCTACTTTTATATCTACTTTTCCTTGTATAAAATCTACTTTCTCCTGATGCTGGGCAGAGATAATAAGGGATATCAGAAAAAGAAGAGCAAAAAAGGAATATTTCATACTGTAAATATAGGTTCTTGTTACGGGTATTTTCAATTAAACTCCTTCAACCATCGATGTTTACAAAATAGGAAAAAATAGTTGTTGAACCCAAAAGTCGATTGCAGTCTTTTGTGTATGGTTTGGATATAAATAGCAACCAAAACCTCTTGGACAATATAATGGGGAGCATCCCCGTTGCCACAATTCTTTTTTTGATATGCCCTACTGCCTTTGGTATAGAAGGGCTATAGATGTTTCTAATTACCAATGCACTATTGGTCAGTAAGCTCGTTATGAACTTCAGATCTGGATGGGTATAGGATTTTGGCATGAATCGAAAATTTTGCCTAAAATAAAACTATGGATTCTTTTTTTAAAACAAATTGTTTACACTTCCCAAGAAATAAAAATATAACATCTGGCCGATATAGAATATCGTGTGGAAAAATGTATGGGTATCATTTACAGAAATTGGTATTTGTTTGGATGAAAAAACACGATTGGACCAAGGATGGATTACTTTTGCTATGGTGGGCCTATAATAATAAACCCTTACTTGCAGTTGTTTAACGGAACTGCTATTTTAGTCTGGTCAAAAATAGCATCAAAAAATCCGGTCGTCCCTACTTGTTTATTAACCATTGTTAGTAGGGCTTCCAATAATCAGGTTTATTCCAATGAATTCCAATGTACTACAAACGCCCATTGTCTATCTAAAAGGCGTTGGTCCCAACCGCGCTGAGACTTTACGATCGGAACTTGGAATACAAACTTATCAGGATTTAATCAATCTNTTTCCAAATCGCTATATTGATAAAACACAATACTATAAAATTGGCCAATTACAGCGAACCAGTTCGGATGTTCAAATTATTGGGAAGATAGTCAACATTAAAACGGTTGAACAGAAAAAAGGAAAACGATTGGTGGCCAAATTTATGGATGAAACGGGGGAAATGGAACTCGTTTGGTTCCGGGGCCAAAAATGGATCAGGGAAAACCTCAAGTTAAACATCCCATATGTTATATTCGGAAAGGTAAATTGGTTCAATGGTACCTTCTCCATGCCCCATCCGGAAATGGAATTGTTGGAAGACCATGAGAAGGGTTTGAAAGTCTATATGCAACCCGTTTATCCTTCCACCGAAAAACTGGCCAACAAGGGGGTAACCAATAGGGTGACCAATAAGCTTATTCAACAATTATTTTTGGAGACCAAGGGACGGTTTAAGGAAACCCTATCCCCTGGCCTAATCAATGAATTAAGCCTTATTTCCAAAGGGGAGGCACTTTTTAATATTCACTTTCCAAAGAGTCAGGAATTATTGGCCAAGGCACAATTTCGTTTGAAGTTTGAGGAATTATTTTATATACAATTACAACTGATTTCTAAAAACTTATTGCATAAACAGAAAATAAAAGGATTTAATTTTGACAAGGTCGGAACCCTATTCAAAACTTTTTATGAGCGTCATTTGCCATTTGAACTTACCAATGCGCAGAAGAGGGTAATTAAGGAGATTAGGGCAGATTTGGGCAGTAACGCCCAAATGAATAGATTACTTCAGGGAGATGTAGGGTCGGGCAAAACTATTGTGGCCCTTATGACTATGTTACTCGCCATAGATAACGGCTACCAAGCCTGTTTAATGGCCCCTACGGAAATTTTGGCCAACCAGCACTTTATGGGCATAAAGGACCTTTTAGGAGATATTGGCGTGAATATTGCCCTTCTAACCGGGTCGGTTAAAAAATCGGCACGTAGGGTAATTCATGAACAATTGGAAAATGGGGAGCTCCATATTCTAATCGGCACCCATGCCTTGTTGGAGGATAAGGTTGCCTATAAAAATTTAGGTCTGGCAATTGTGGATGAGCAGCATAGATTTGGTGTTGCCCAACGCGCCAAGCTATGGCACAAGAACGATATTCCTCCCCATATTTTGGTAATGACAGCCACTCCTATTCCCAGGACCCTGGCAATGAGTTTATATGGCGATTTGGATATTTCTACCATAGACGAACTACCTCCTGGCCGTAAACCTATAAAAACGGTGCATAGGTACGATNCCAACCGCTTAAAAGTATTTCAATTTATAAGGGATGAAATTAAAAAGGGGCGTCAAGTATATGTGGTCTATCCCTTAATTCAGGAATCCGAGGCCTTGGACTATAAAGATCTTATGGATGGTTACGAGAGTATTGCAAGGGATTTTCCAATGCCCGATTTTCAAATTTCCATTGTACATGGCAAAATGAAACCGGCTGACAAGGATTATGAAATGGAACGATTTGTAAAGGGGGAAACACAGATTATGGTCGCCACAACGGTCATAGAGGTAGGTGTTAATGTTCCCAACGCTTCGGTAATGATCATTGAAAGCGCGGAGCGCTTCGGTTTGTCGCAACTACACCAATTACGGGGACGGGTTGGTCGAGGAGCCGACCAAAGTTTTTGTATTTTAATGACAGGACACAAACTATCTTCCGATTCAAAAACTAGATTGGAGACCATGGTCAGTACCAATGACGGATTTCAAATTGCCGAAGTGGATTTAAAGCTACGTGGCCCCGGGGATTTAATGGGAACACAACAAAGTGGTGTGCTAAACCTTAAGATAGCCGATATTATCAAGGACAACGATATTTTAAAAACGGCAAGATACCATGCATTAAAAGTATTAAAGGAAGATATTACCTTACAAAAGTTTCCCAATATACTTCATGCCTATACGGAATTGGTGAAGTATAAAAATATTTGGAATTATATTAGTTGAGATTGTAAAGGAATTGGTCAGTTGGTTTTGTTGCGCTTTTTTGGAGGTTTGCACTCCTTACAGAAATCTGATAATAGTACAAGTTCATTTTTAACAACTTCATGTTCTTTTTCCAATGTTTCTGCCTTGTTGCCAAAATCCGTTTCTAGATAGACCCTTGAACTGATCTTATTTCGTTCCGCAATCATTTTATCAAAATATGGCTGAAAAAAACTAGCATCGGAAAAGGTTTTTTTATTTTCGAATAGTTCCTTTCTTATCTTTCTGGCATAAAGTTCCGAAAGATCAAAATCGAACTGCACAAGAGCTATCAACCTTTCCGCCGCCAAACTATCCGGAGCCATTATCACGGCTGCATCCCTCTGAAATGTACAACTCACTTTGGAATTGAAGTTCCTGGTAAACATAAATTCAACATTGGACATTTGAAACGAAAAATCAAGCATAACCCCTGACTGAACAAAAACCTTGTCTATTTCTGCGCTAATTTTGGTTTTTGAACCCTTGAAATCTTCAATTTCAAATTTGTGATAAGGAGCCCAATCAATCTTGTTTTCCTGGGAAAACAGACCATTAACAAGAATAAAAAGAAGTAGTGATAATCTAAATGCCATATTACTGATTACAATTGTCCGCAGACCAAATACTATAAGGACCGATACTGTTTAATAAGGAAGTAAATATAGTAAATCTCCTATTTTTATTAGGTGTTTCCATATAAATGAAATTTTGTACCACAAAAAAACCCTGTCATTTCTGACAGGGTTGTATTTCTGGGTGGAAGACCGGGTTCGAACCGGCGACCTCTGGAACCACAATCCAGCGCTCTAACCAGCTGAGCTACAACCACCATTTGTAAGCGGTGGCAAAGATAAATCTTTAGTTCTATCACACAAAATAATTTTCAGCTTATTTTAGGCCATCTCGTAAAAAGCTCATACAGCGAATTATATGATATTTTAACTGTACAATTATCGACCAAATACTAATAATATTGGACGAAACACACAAAAAACCGCACTTTCACAACATAAATTAGCCTATTTTTTAGAGTAAAGATATTTTTATCAACAGATAAATTAGGATAAATGTCTTTAAGAGTATTACATATTAGGTCCCGGGAAATGAAATTAAAATTAACCGTGTTCTGGATTGTACTTTTCATTACCGGGGTGAGTTCTGCCCAAGAAACCTCGATTGGAGAATTGAGGCAAAAAATAAACACTTTACGAAGTCAGAAGAAACAGGTCAATAAAGACACCCTTTATATTGGATTATTATTGGACCTTGGTGAAAAGCTTAGATTTTTGAACCCCGATAGTCTTTTGTTGCTCTCAAGTGAAGCGCAAAAATTAAGTAGCAACATGGATTATAAAAAAGGTGTTGGAGAGGCTTTGTACCACATAGGGACTTATTATTCGGATATAGGTGAGCACAGCATTGCCATAGATAACTATGAAATGGCATTGGCGAATGCCAAAAAAGAGGACAATGAAGATTTATCTTTGCGAATCGGCAATGAATTGGCCAATGAAAATGTCTATAGTGGCAATTATTCAACGGCCTTGCTAGGTTATTTGGAGAATATTAAATTGGCACAGTCCAGTGGCAACAAAAAAATGGAATCCATCCTCTATGAAAATGTAGCTGATCTATACGGGGCACAAAGGGATTATGACCAGGCCCTTTATTTTTATAACAAGGTTGAAAAAATAAACACAAAAATAGGGAACGATATAAGCTCTGCCCAGACCATGAGCAATGTAGCTTCCATATATGCCGAAACCGGGGACTTCCAAAACGCCCTGTTTAAAATAAACCGGAGTATCAAAATTTTTGAAGAGGGTAAGGAATGGGATTGGTTGGCCTATGCCTATGAAGTGAAGGGTAAAGTATACTTGAAACAAAAGCAATATACCAGAGCCTTATATTGGTACGACAAAGGAGCGGAATTACATGACAATCTTCAGGACGATCGTGGGATTATAGATTTGTACAACGGAATGGCGGAAGCCAATTTTGGGCTTAAAAAAGACAGTATTTCACATAATTACGCCATGATGGCCTATGAAATATCCTCTACTATTAAATCTATGGAGGGTATTAAAAAATGTTCCAATACCCTATACAAATTGTATAAAAATCAGGGCAATTTCGCAGCGGCCCTAAAATATCATGAAATTTTCAGGCAAATGTCGGATACCTTATCCAGGGATGAGAACAAAATGAGTATGACGATGTTGAAAACCGAAATCAGTCATAAGAATCAGCAAGAGGCATTGGTGCTGCAAAATGAAAAAGCCTTGGCAAAGCAGCGCCTCTATATTTATATAGCGATATTATTTGTTATAGTTTTGGCCGCCATAGCATTTTTGGTAGTTAGGGGACAAAAATTCCTAAAAAAGCTGAACAAGGAACTCGAAATCCAAAAACAGGATCTAGAACTGAGAGAGGCCGAATTATGGGAGATCAATAACACCAAAAATAAACTCTTTTCCATTATTGCACATGATCTTCGTGGCCCTATTGGCGCTTTGGAGGGACTATTGAAGTTATTGAACAGCGGTGATATTAAAGAGTCTGAATTCAAGGAGTTTATTCCCAAACTAAAAAACGATGTCAATAGTATTTCCTTTACCTTGAACAACCTTCTTTCCTGGGGGCAATCCCAAATGCGGGAAGCTACCACCGACCCTGCCAATGTGGATTTAAAGGCCCTGGTAGAGAACAATATTAATTTACTAAGCGAATTGGCGTTTACCAAAATGATTACAATGGATAATTTGATAGTCAATAAGACCATAATCTGGTCCGATGAAAATCAAATGGATATTGTGATCAGGAACCTTTTGAGCAATGCCCTAAAATTTACTCCCAACAATGGGCATATTACCATTGGATATATTGATAGGCCAGATCATTTGGAAGTATTTGTAAAGGATAATGGGATTGGTATGGACGAGTATGTACAGGAACAAATCCTTGCAAAAAACACCAATATTACCACCTATGGGACCAATAATGAAAAGGGAACCGGACTAGGCCTTTCCCTTTGCAGTGAAATGGTTATTAAAAATGGTGGTTCCTTATGGGTCAAGAGTGAAATAAATGAAGGGTCTACCTTCTATTTTACCGTACCCAAGGGCAATAAACAATTCCAAAAATCGGCCTAAATTAGGCTGGAGAGGTTTTTAACGGCAACAAACCTTTCAGTGGTAAAACCTTCCCCATAGGATATGCCCACCATTCTACCTAGATCCCTTGACCTATAAACAACACTATCTATAAAGTTTTTGCTACTGATTGGCGTTTCCGGCTCCTTACTTTTGGGATCGTAAAATTGGGAACTATAGGCCATTATGGCATTCACCTTTACGTCTATAAAATCCGATACATCCACCACAAAATCCGGTTCAAGGTTTTTCCATTGAATATAATGGTGCACCAAACTGGGTCTCCACGCTTCCTGCCACTTTTCTTCCCCATCTATTTTAGTGTCTATCTTAATAAGTCCACTTAGAAAGCAGGCATCGCTTACCAGTTTGCTACCTTTTGCATGATCTATATGCCTGTCGTCTATAGCATTGCACAAAACGGTTTTAGGCCTATATTTACGGATCATTTTTATTACTTCCAATTGATGGTGCCTGTCGTTAGTGAAGAAACCATCGGCAAATCCCAGATTTTCACGGACAGCAATTCCTAAAATTGCAGCTGCTGCTGCAGCTTCCTTATCCCGGATTTCGGCAGAGCCACGGGTACCTAATTCCCCACGGGTCAAATCTACTATACCTACTTTTTTGCCACTGGCCACTTCTTTTGCTATAGTTGCCCCTGCCCCCAATTCGGCATCATCTGGATGCGCACCAAATACTAATATGTCTAATTTCATTTAATCTTTGTCTACTTTGTTCTTGAAAGCTTTCAAATTACCCCTCCTAAAATTCCACTTTTATTAAAAATATGTAATCTCCGAATTTTAGGACAAAAGAGAATCTAGATAGCCACTTCCTTTTCCTTTCTTACCTTTTCCAAAGCTTGTTCAATATCTGCAATTAAATCCTCTGTCTCCTCTATTCCCACGGAAAAGCGTATTAAGCCATCGGCAATTCCTTGTCGTTTTCTTTCTTCGGCACTCAATAGGGAATGAGAGGTTAAGGTAGGGGAAAGAACGGTACTTTCCACTCCTGCCAAACTCATAGCCGGTTTTATCAATTTTAAGGATTTTTGAAAGTAGGAAGCATCTAAGTCGGCATTTAACTCAAATGATAGCATGCCTCCGAAGCCCTTCATCTGTTTTTCCGCAACGTCGTGGTTCGGATGTGAAGGCAGGCCAGGATAATATACTGCAGATATATCTTTATGTGCATAAAGGTATTCGGCCATGTGTTGGGCATTTGCATTTTGTGCCCTAACCCTAATTCCCATGGTCTTAATACTCCTTTCCAATAACCAAACGGTGTAATCGCTAAGACTACCTCCAAAATTTTTGGCCAAGCCTAATATCCTTTTTATATATGCTTCCGTTGAAGCTACTGCACCTGCACAAATATCCGAATGTCCGCCCATATACTTGGTGGCACTATGGATTACCACATCAATTCCAAAATCAATTGGATTTTGATTCACAGGACTGGCAAAAGTATTGTCGATCATGGAGACAAGGCCATATTTTTTTGAAATACTTGCAATAGCTTCCAAATCGGTAATGTTCAATAATGGATTGGATGGGGTTTCAATGTAGATGGCTTTGGTGTTTTTTTGAATTTTTGCCTCAAAATCATCTGCACTAAAACCATCTGTAAAAGAATACGATATCCCAAACTTTTCGAATTCTTCCACCACCAAATTATAAGTGCCGCCATAAATTATCTTTTGTATAACAACATGGTCCCCAGCCCTTAAAAATGCAAGTAAAGAAGTGCTGATGGCGGCCATACCGCTACCAAATATCAATGCTGCCTCGGCATGTTCCAAGGCCGCTATCTTCTTGGCCAGTGCCACTTGGTTGGGGGTATTGAAATATCTCGGGTATCGCTTAACATCAATATCTTCAAAGGCATAGGCTGTTCCCATGTACAATGGGGAAACGGCCCCTTTAAATTCCTTGTCCTCCAGTTGCCCAAAATGGGTACAGATAGTATTAAGGCCCTTTATTTGGTTTTTCATTTTAAGAATTTAAATTGATTAAGAATAGTGGGGCATAAAGTTACAAAAATAGCCTATACCTTAATTTTTTTCCATTTCCCCTTTTTAAAAAGTAAGTAGCTTATAAGGGTAAGGAGAACCTCGGCAATCGAAATGGCCAAAAACACCCCAACCGCTCCATAATTAAAGGTGATGGCCAAAACATATGCAAAGGGAAGCTGAAATGCCCAAAATATTAAAAAGTTAATCTTGGTAGGTGTCCCTGTATCCCCAGCTCCATTAAATGCCTGTGTCAGCACCATGCCATAGGCGTAAAATACATATCCTGCCGCGATGATCTGTAAGCATAAGGTACCATATTCAACCACTTCCGGAGTGGTATTAAAGAACAAAATTATTTTTTCAGCAAAGCATAAATATATCAAGGAAATCGTAAACATAAAGATGGCATTGTACTTCCCGGTTTTCCATACGGATTCTTCTGCCCTATCCGGTTGATCGGCACCTAAATTCTGTCCCACCAGGGTAGCCGCAGCATTGCTCATTCCCCAAGAAGGCATTAAAGTAAACATCATTACCCTAATGGCAATGGTATACCCGGCAAGGACCTCACTTCCAAATTCGGACATAATTCTCATTAAAAAGATCCAACTGGACGTTCCAATCAAGAATTGTGCAATACCGCCAGCAGAAACTTTGAGGATGTTTGCCATCACTTTTAAACGGATTACGATATCGGAAATACAAATTTTAATCTTGCTCCATCCATAGAACAGAATTATCAGTTGAAACAGGACAGCGGTACCCCTACCAATGTTGGTAGCAATTGCAGCACCCATAACTCCATATTCAGGAATTGGTCCCCATCCAAAAATAAATATTGGGTCAAGGATTATATTAAGACCATTGGACAACACCAGTATCCACATTGCAACCGAGGCATCCCCAGCTCCCCTGAAAATGGCATTTATAAGAAACAGAAGTAAAATGGTAATATTACCTCCGAGCATCAACTGGGTATATCCTTGGCCTTCTTGGATAAGTTGGGGACTTCCCCCCATTAAACCTAGGATTTCCTTAGAGTACAGAGCCCCGAATATTCCGGTGACAATGGCCACAGTTATCCCCAAAAGGATTGCCTGTACTGCCGATTCCCTGGCTTCTTTTAATTTTTTTTCACCAACCCTTCTGGCCACAATGGCCGTGGCTGCCATGCTGAGGCCGATAGCCACGGCATAAATCAATGTAATCACCGACTCCGTAAGCCCTATTGTAGCTACGGCATTGACACTGACCCTGGAAACATAGGCAATATCCACCAGGGCAAAAATAGATTCCATCAACATTTCCAGTACCATAGGAATGGAAAGCATAAAAATGGCTTTTCTGATGCTCCCTGTAGTAAAATCGAAGTCCTTGCCCGATAAGGCTAAAATAAAATATTTGTATAAATTACTTGCAGTAAGTTTTTTTGTACCTGCCATATGTTTGGAATTATGTTAAAAGAAGAAAATGGACATCATGAATAATTGGAAGTTCACTAAATGAACCCTCAACATTCTTGCTTTGACATCTATAAAAAACATAATTCCTTTACTTCATAGTAAAGCAAAATTGCATTAAAATTAGAACATTACAAAATTACTTGGTATAGAATCTTTTATTTTTCCAATAACTTACGGCACCCAATAACAATACCCCAAATATGGTGTAATAAATAAAAGTGGGGGTTATAACCTGTGCCCCACTGGCATAACTATGTAGCCCTACCAAATAGAAATTTACTCCAAAATAAGTCATCATAATACTGCCAAAGGCCACTACACTTAGAAAATTGAACATCCATTTACCACGAAGACCGGGAATCAATCTTGTATGGATTACAAAGGCATAGATCATTATTGAAATCAGGGCCCAAGTTTCTTTGGGATCCCACCCCCAATATCGACCCCAACTTTCATTGGCCCATTGTCCGCCCAAGAAATTACCAATGGTCAACATAACCAAACCTACCGTTAGTGACAGTTCATTTATAATGGTAAGTTCCTTGATGTTCAGGTCCATTTTCTCCTTGTTCTTGTCGTTTGTCATGATGATCAACAACAAGCTCACCACCCCTAGGATCATACCCACGGTGAGGGGACCATAACTACCAACAATAACCGCCACGTGGATCATTAACCAATAACTGTCCAATACGGGCACGAGATTGGCTATTGAGGGGTCTACCCAACTCTGGTGGGCGATCCACAACAACATAGAAGTTACAAAAGTGGCCGCAGCTACCGTCATATCACTCTTTTTACTGAAGAGTAGTCCCATACCCAAAGTTGCCCAGGAAACGTATAGGATACTCTCATAGGCATCGCTCCAAGGTGCGTGTCCGGAGATGTACCAACGCATACCCAATCCTAGGGTATGCAAAACAAAAAACACATAAATCAGGATTTTGATTCCGGCAATGCTATACCGGAGCGCCTTTCTGTCCTTGATAATCTGGAATACCAGTAAAATAAACATTAACAGACCAACCAGGGCATAATACCTATATAGCTTATTGTAAATATCGGCCTTGTTGTAAAATACCTCCGCATTAATTTTGTTTTCCGAAGGCAATACTTCGCTACCGTGGTTTTCTTGGTTCTTTTTAAAGGCGGCCAACAATTTATCGGCCTCGGAATAGTCGCCCGTTTTTACTGCTTTCTCCAGGCTCATCAGGTAGAAGGGTACGGCATTTTTTATGAAATTGGCATAGAGGGAATCCGATACCTGATATTGACCTCCCCTATATTCCACAGCCGAGATCCATTTGTTATTGTCGTCGTTCAACAATGGAAATATCTTGACGATTTCCCCTCCCAATGCTCTGTTTAAAAGTACCAAACGTTCGTCCAAACTCTTGAAATCCTTTTGGAATTGGTTGGGAGTGTTGGTTGCGTAAGCTTCCTTAAGATAAGTACTTAATTTGTACTGTCCTTTTTCATCAAAGAAATCCGTAGCCTTTGCGAACTCTTTACCATGCTCCAATCCAATGATCTTGCGAATACTGTCATTTTGCCCCTTTTTGTCCAAAGCAATAAATTCCGCATAGTACCAAACCCTTGGATTCAGCATCATGGATAGAAAAACCTGGTCGGAATTAAAGTCGGTATATTTGTCCGTTAGACTTAGTTTTCTCAACAGTTCGGAAGAAAATGTATTTATGGGTTTCATACGCCCTCCGGCATCCTGAATTACCAACTTACCAAACGATGCAGCATGTTCCTTGGATGGGATCATAGCGTGCAACAAGGAATCTACCTGGGCTGCGGTAGGTGTATTTTCATGTGCATGTGAATCTGCCTCCACACTTTCCTGCGCCATCAAATTAAGACAGCTGCCAAGAATAAAAAGCACTGCCAACTTGGATCTTTTATTTTTTAATTTTTCCAAGGAATCGCCCAGACTTTTAAACCTGGTCTTGCCATAGAACATGATCCCCATAAGCCCGGCATACAATAAAAAATATCCGATATAAGTTATCCAAGTACCCCAAAAATCGTGATTTACCGATAGTACGGTACCCTTTTCATCTGGATGGAAACTGGCTTGAAAAAAACGATACCCTTTGTGGTCCAAAATATGGTTCATATATATATCATAATCAAAAGGACGCTCGTCCTCTATGGTAACCTTGCTCATAAATGAAGCATAGCTATTCTCTGTTCCCGGATGTTTTTCGGCAATAAAGTCGTTTAATTTAATTCCAAAAGGCAGGGTATACACCTTGGACCCGTATGAAAGGTTAAAATCCAAGCCTCCAACTTCAAATTCGCCTGAAAAATTGGACACGCCCTTTGCTCCCAGTAGTTTTTTGCGTACCGTTTCCCCATTACTGCTGATATCCACGATCAGGGCATCAAGATCATTTTCTGTTTTTTCGTTCTCAGGAATGGAAATTATATCAAAAGCTCCCTTGATAATTGGCTCGGGAATAACGAATTGCATGCCTGCAGTAGTATATAAAGACCTTAACTGCAGTGTTTGAAGGCTATCCTTTAATAATTCTCCCTGTAATTGATCGGCCATTCTCATAAACTGTCCTTCGAAGGGCGATTTTATTTGATAATTACCGTTAGATTCAATAATGTTGATGGCTCCGTCCGTCATTTTGTTCAAGGAAAACAAAACGTTGTGTATACTGCTTACCTCANCACTTTCCAAATAATGTTCATGACGTTGACCGTCGCCCGCTTCCACAATTTTCAGGTATTCCTTCCCATTGGGATCTTCTACCAATCCCTCTTTTGCCCCATCCATAAAGCCCACATAGGATATGGTAAAAGGCTGTCCGTTGAAATCGGAATTCCATGGCAAATTGGATTTGATAGCTTCAGAGGTAACCAAGATATCGTCCTCCAAAATCTTCCGTTTGGGCTCGTTGTCTATTTCGCCATCCACATAAACCGTGAGATAAGTTTTGTCCGAATAAAAAACATTTTCCGTGTTTCCTTCCCTGATGGGCATCATCCCTTCAAAACTTATGTAGCGGGTAACAAAAGCTCCAAGAATAATTAAGATCCAAGAGAGATGTAATAAAAGTACGGCCCATTTTTCCTTCCTTAAAAGATTATAACGGGCAATATTCCCCACAAAATTGATGACAAACAATACCATAATGGCCTCGAACCAAGTAGTGTTGTATATCCAAATTCTAGCGGTTTCCGTACTGTACCAGCTTTCTATAAATGTTCCAAAGGCCATGGCTGTAGCAAAAACAATAAATAAAACCGCCATTAAACGGGTGGAAAAGAACGTTTTTTTAAGGAATTCGATCATTTTGGCAAGAAGGTTTGTTTTAAACATGCAAAAATACATTTTTATAAGAGTTTAATTATTAAATCTTTTGTTAATTGAGTATTTACTTTTTTTAAAACATGTTCAAATATTTGATAGATAAAAACATATAAACAGTCCCTTACTACTGTGGTTTTATAAAAGGGCCCATGCTTTTCAATGTATATCTAGGTTCCCTTATGTTTCGGGGTACAAATCTTCCAAGAGCTAAATCAATATGCCTTTGGATACACTTGTAGGGGTTTAGGTTACATAATATTTATATAAATGCGAAGTAGAGACTTGTCATAGTTAGGGAAGAATTGATGCCTAATAAGGATGATTTAATTTGGCTGCCACTTATTTCATAGGAACGTACCTTCTATAACACCTGGTGGACCCACCCCTAAGAACTTGTGTGAATAACAACATTCAAAAAACTTAATGACCATAACCCTATAAGTTTGATTTAATATTTACTTTTGAATATGATATCTATTGTTTTATTGGGTACTGGTAATGTTGCAAAGCATTTGTTCCATGCCTTTTTGGGGGTCGATGAAATAAATGTGCTACAGGTAATTGGTCGGAACGAAGATCACCTCCACGCTTTTAAGGATAAGGTGGAAACGGGTACGGATTTCACCAAAATTGCCGATGCCGATATGTATATAATCGCCGTAAGTGATGATGCCATAGCTTTGGTGGCTCCTTTCCTTAAGGATAAAAAAGGTTTGGTGGCCCATACCTCTGGAAGTGTAGGGCTAAAATCCCTCGGAAATATAGATAATAGAGGGGTTTTTTATCCACTGCAAACATTTAGTAAGGGCAAGGCAATCGATTTTAAAAAGGTGCCGATCTGTATTGAGGCAGAACACANTGCCAACATGGAACTTTTGAAAAAATTGGCTGGACTCATCTCTATGGAAGTGCACGAGATTACGAGTGACCAAAGGAAATCACTTCATTTGGCAGCCGTTTTTGTGAATAATTTCACCAATTATCTTTTTACTATAGGCCAAGATATTTGTACGGAACATGATTTGCCATTTTCCATGTTAAACCCTTTGATCAAGGAAACTGTGAATAAATTGGACTATCTCCCTCCCTGCGATTCCCAAACCGGACCGGCCAAAAGAAACGATGTTAAGACGATGGAAACCCATTTAAATCTGCTTAAAAATAAAAATTATCAGGATATTTACAGCTTGTTAAGCAAATTGATAGGAGAAAGATATGGACAAAAGTTATAAGGAACTGCTTCAGGATATAACCACTTTTGTATTTGATGTGGATGGCGTTTTTACAGATGGCAAAATCATTATCACCACTAGCGGCGAAATGTTAAGGACTATGAACGTTCAAGATGGCTATGCCGTAAAGGTAGCCATTCAACAAGGGTATAATATCTGTATCATTTCCGGAGGCACCAACGAAGGGGTTAGATTGCGATTAAAGGGATTGGGAGTTACCGATATCCACATGGGTGCCCATCATAAAATAGACCCTTTTGACGAATATCTGGATATTTACAATATAAATCCACAACATGTTCTCTATATGGGCGATGACATTCCTGATATTCCCCCAATGAGGTTGGCGGGTATTCCTTGTTGTCCACAAAATGCTGTACCTGAGGTAAAGGCTATGTCCAAATACATTTCCCATAAACANGGAGGCGATGGNTGTGTAAGGGATGTTATAGAACAAGTACTGAAGGTAAGGGGGCATTGGGCCGAAAATTTCAGTGCCAAGAACGATTAACATTATGCCCAACAACAAACTAAAGGAATATCGGATTATACTTGCCTCGGCATCCCCTAGACGACAGCAGTTTTTTAGAGAAATGGAAATCGAATTTAAAGTACATCCGATACATGTAGACGAAATATATCCCGAGCATTTAAAGGGGGCGGAAATTTCGGATTATCTGGCAAAATTAAAGGCTGCTGGATATGAAAAAAAGCTGGATACCAGGGATATCCTCATAACGTCGGATACGGTAGTTTGGCATAACAATATATCGTTGGCAAAGCCTGCCGATCACGACGAAGCCTTTTCCATGCTAAGNACTCTTTCCAACGATTGGCACGAAGTAATTACNTCTGTCTGCCTTACCACCAAGGATCAACAACAGCTGGTGAATCAATGCACGAAGGTAAAATTCAAAAAATTGGACTACGCGGAAATAGAATACTATATCCAACACTATAACCCGTTTGACAAAGCCGGTGGCTATGGTATTCAGGATTGGATAGGGCTCATTGGAATTGAAGAAATACAGGGTTCCTATACCAATGTGGTTGGCTTGCCCACCCAATTGGTTTACAAAACGTTAATGGCCATGGCTGGTTAGTTTATTTTGAATAATTTTAGGAAAATTTTAATGCTATGCAACGTCTGCTTNCTTTCATTTTTGTGCACNTCTTAATTATATTTGTACTTTTAAGTGCTTGCAAGGAAAAACCAAGAGAAGCCGAGAACGTTTCCCTTGTAGGAGGTGATATAAAAATGTCCGTTGCCAAACCGGTTAAACCCGTCTTATCCGAGGAATTCAAGAATTACTGGTATGCAGGAAAGGCAGAGATAACTTCCTATAAATTGGAGCAGGCCCGTTATGGTGAATTAAGGGAAGGTAATGCGGTTTTAATATATGTTACCGAACCATTTTTAGCGGACAAACAGGTGAAGGCCGATCAATCAAATCCCAATAACGTTTCTGTGTTGAAACTCAATAGCACAAAAAAGTTCCTAACCGGTATTTACCCCTATTCCATAATGAACAGTAGTTTTTATCCCGTATCGGATAAACAACATGCCATAAAGCTTTCCGCATCCGTGCAGGAATGGTGTGGCCAGGTATATACGCAGTTGAACAATAGGGATAAATTTGAAGTAAATTCCTTTTCCTATTTTGAGAGCGAAGGGGATCAAACCATCATTTTGGACAAAACGCATTTAGAAAACGAAATATGGAATAAAATAAGGATCAATCCCAACAACCTTCCTGTTGGCAACATCCATATGATACCTTCCATGGAATATTTACGTCTGGCACACAAACAACTGAAAGCCTATGGCGCCAAAGCAGAATTGAATCTGGATGCTGATCCAAATACTTATAAAATCACCTACCCGGAATTGGATAGAACCTTGGCGATCAGCTTTTCCAAATCCTTCCCATATACCATTGAAAATTGGTCCGAAAGTTATACCAGTGGGTTTGGATCCAAGGCAAAAATACTCACTACCAAGGCAACGAAAATAAAAACATTAAAAAGGGCATATTGGCAGGAAAACAAAAATAGTGATGTATTTTTGCGCGATAGTTTAGGATTATAATTCTATGGAAACATTTTTTTTGGAGTACAAAAATGAACTTTTAGGCACAGCCATATGTTTATTGGTGCTATTGATTTTAAAATATTTAGGAACCAAGGCAATACAAAAAGTCGGCAAAATAAGTGATATAAATGAGGTTCGTACGCGCTTGATCGTTAAATATTCCACTGTTGGCCTCACTACTTTTGGAATAGTTGCCTTGATTTTGATCTGGGGGGTAGAAATGAAGGATATCGGCTTGGTGTTTTCCTCTGTTTTTGCTGTTATAGGTGTGGCCCTGTTTGCACAATGGTCCATATTGAGCAATGTTACGGCCGGGGTTATACTGTTTTTTTCCTTTCCATTTAAGATAGGTGATAAAATTAAAATAATGGATAAGGAAATTGAATTGCCCAACGAGGTATATCTTATAGAGGATATAAGGGCCTTTCATATACATCTTAGAAGAAGTAATGGAGAACTATTTACCTACCCTAACAACATGATGCTCCAGAAAGCCATAGCCTTGGCACAAACCTATGAAAACTCATTGGAAAGCAGTGAAGTTTTATAAGGTGTTAAAGTAGTTGTAAAAATTACGGCTTCGGATTTTATATTTTTATATTTGGAAACCAACTAAAACATATACGTATGCGCCTTCCTTGGGTATTCTTTATTGGGATACTATTCTCATTTCAACTTGCTGATGCTCAAGCACCTAAAAAGAATACTTCTTCGGATATTTTTCATGCCATTCAAAAATTGAATTTTTTGGGTTCGGCCCTTTATATCGCGGCTCATCCGGATGATGAAAACACACGGTTGATTTCCTATCTTTCCAATGAAACAAAAGCTAAAACGGCCTACTTATCCCTAACCCGCGGTGATGGAGGACAAAATTTAATCGGTCCCGAACTTAGAGAGCTGTTGGGGGTTTTGCGTACACAGGAACTATTGGCTGCCAGGCGTATAGACGGCGGGGAACAATTTTTTACGCGGGCTAATGATTTCGGGTACTCCAAGCACCCAAAGGAAACTCTTAAAATCTGGAACAAAGAGGCTGTGCTAAGTGATGTTATTTGGGTTATACGCAATTTTAAGCCAGATGTTATTATCAATAGATTTGACCACAGATCGCCAGGTTCTACACACGGCCATCATACTTCTTCGGCCATGCTGAGCTATGAGGCCTTCGATTTGGCCAACAACCCCAATATATATCCTGAACAACTAAAGAAGACGGACATTTGGCAGCCAAAAAGGCTTTTTTTTAATACCTCTTGGTGGTTTTATGGCAGTGAGGACAAGTTCCAAAAAGCGGACAAATCCAAGATGATCGATCTGGAGGTTGGGGTCTATTATCCTTTGAAGGGCTTATCCAACAATGAAATAGCATCTCTTGCAAGTAGTCAGCATTTGTGCCAAGGTTTTGGAAGGTTGGCAACGCGCGGTAGTGAAAAGGAATATATAGAACTTTTAAAAGGCGATCTCCCAAAGAATAGATCGGATATTTTCGACGGGATTAATACCACTTGGTCACGTGTTGAAGGAGGGGCAGCCGTTGGGAAGATTTTATATGAAATAGAAAATAACTTCGATTTTGCCCAACCGTCAAGACACCTGCCAAAGCTCATAGAAGGGTATAGGGCTATCTTAAAAATAAAGGACGAGCACTGGAAAGAAATCAAGAAAAAAGAATTGGAAGAAATCATACAAGCAGTCAGTGGACTCTATTTGGAGGCTACTTCCGCAGAATCCAATACCTACCCTGGAAGTAATATCGTTATAAATATTGAGGCTCTGAATAGAAGCAATGCCAAGATTAATCTTATAGCCGTTTCCACCAGCACCGATAATCGCATAATTAAAAAAATCGCCCTAAAAGAAAACCAGAAGGAGTTATTCCAAATGAATCTAAATGTTCCCGAAAATATAGGATACACTAGTCCATATTGGCTAAATGCCAAAGGCAGCACGGGAATGTATACGGTAGAGGATCAAAATCTAATAGGGAAACCGGAAACACCCAAAGCCTTTAAAGTAAATTTTGAACTGGATTTCAATGGGTTTACCATAAATTTTGAAAAACCAATTGTATACAGATATTCCAAACCGGAAAAAGGTGAACTTTATCAACCCTTTGAGATATTGCCAGAGGCAACAGCTAGCTTTATGGATAAGGTAATCATTTTTTCCAATTCCGAACCCAAGGAAATTCCTGTTACTATAAAAGCACTTAAAGACAATGTAAAGGGCGAATTGCAACTGTGTTTTGGAAAAGGTTGGAAAGTTGATCAGGAAATAAAACCTTTTGAAATAGCAAAAAAAGGCGACCAGCGAATATTGAAATTTGTCTTGACCCCACCTATGGTAGAAGATGAGAATTATATTTCCCCCATTATTAAAGTGGATGGCAAGGAAATATCCAAAGAATTGATAGAAATATCCTATGACCACATTCCCAAACAATCGGTGTTGATGCCTAGCGAAACCAAAGTGGTGCGTTTGGACATCGACAAGAATGGAGAAAATATTGGGTATATAGAGGGGGCTGGCGATGAAATACCTGAAAGTCTAACACAAATAGGATATAAGGTCCAAAAAATAGACCCTTCAGGCATACAAGCCGGTTCCTTGACCAAGTTTGATGCCATCGTTATAGGTATAAGGGCATACAACGTGGTGGATGAATTAAAATTTAAACAACGCTATTTATTGGATTATGTTAAGGATGGCGGCAACCTTATTGTTCAGTACAATACAGCTGGTAGAAATGGGTTGGACATGGAAAACCTTGCCCCCTACCCCCTGACCATTTCCCGGGATAGGGTTACGGATGAATCATCCAGTGTTGGCATACTGGCCAAAACACATCCCCTAGTTAATTATCCCAATAAAATAACCCAAGACGATTTTAATGGCTGGGTACAGGAACGTGGACTTTATTTCCCGAATCAATGGTCCAATGAATTTACGCCAATTCTAGCCATGAACGATGAAGGGGAATCGGCCTTATCAGGTAGTTTATTAGTTGCACCTTACGGCAAGGGGAACTATATTTATACGGGATTAAGTTTTTTTAGGGAGTTGCCGGCAGGTGTAACAGGAGCTTATAGACTGTTTGCCAACATGCTTTCCCTGAAACAAGAGACTCAAAAATAAGCTGTAGCTAATAAGAATCATTATGTTCGAAAAATTTGATTGGAAAAAAGAATATACGCTGGTAATAGCGCTCAATATTATCTATATAATTGTTTTTTATTTAATAATGACCGGAAACCGATAAAATGGCTGCAATAGATTGGATCATACTTGTCGGAACCCTTATTTTTATTGTTGGATATGGTGTTTGGAAAACAAAGGGCAGTAAGGATGTAACGGACTATGTCCTTGGTGGTCACGATGCCAAATGGTGGACCATAGGTTTGTCCGTAATGGCTACGCAGGCCAGTGCCATAACATTTTTGTCCACACCCGGACAGGCTTTTCATGATGGAATGGGGTTCGTTCAGTTTTATTTTGGCCTGCCATTGGCCATGATTATCATTTGTATTGTATTTGTTCCCATTTATCATCGTCTCAATGTATATACGGCTTATGAATTTTTGGAAAACCGCTTCGATCTAAAAACAAGGACCTTGGCGGCATTATTATTTTTAATTCAGCGCGGCCTTGCCGCAGGGATTACAATTTTTGCCCCTTCAATTATTCTTTCCGCTGTATTGGGTTGGGATTTAAAGACCCTAAATATTTTAATAGGCATTCTAGTGATAATTTATACCGTTTCGGGTGGTACCAGAGCGGTAAGTGTTACGCATAAACAACAAATGTTCATTATAATGACAGGGATGTTCATCGCGTTCTTTTTTATACTTGGTTATTTGCCTGCAGACATCACTTTTAGCAAGGCGCTGAAAATTGCTGGAGCCAGTGATAAATTGAATATTTTGGATTTTAGCATCAATACCACCAGTAGGTATACGTTTTGGAGTGGAATAACGGGCGGACTTTTCCTAGCCCTGGCCTACTTTGGTACGGACCAAAGCCAGGTTCAAAGATATCTCTCCGGAAAAACCGTAAGGGAAAGTCAACTTGGCTTAATTTTCAATGGATTGTTAAAAATACCCATGCAGTTCTTTATTTTATTGGTGGGGGTAATGGTGTTTATTTTTTTTCAGTTCAACCATTCTCCTTTAAATTTCAATCCCGCGGCTACCAATGCCATAATGGAATCTCCTTACTCGGAGGATTATAAGATATTGGAAGAGGAACAGTTGGTGTTGGAAGGTGAAAAAAGAATGGCCCAAAATAAATTTTCCGGGGCCCTTGATCTTAAGGAGTATGATGCTATTGAAGATGCCAAACAGCACATTGTAAATATAAACAACAAAGATAAGGAAAATAGAAAGGCAGCCCAGGCCCTAATTGCCATGGCCGATGACAGTGTGGAGACCAATGACAAGGATTATGTATTTATACATTTTATTTTAAATTTTCTCCCCAAAGGACTTATTGGACTTTTATTGGCGGTGATATTATCGGCAGCAATGTCCTCTACCGCCTCAGAATTAAATGCCTTGGGAACGGTTACCTCTTTGGACTTGTATAAGCGTAATAAAAAGGGTGAATTTACTCAGGCGCATTATGTAAAAGTTTCAAAGTTGTTTACCCTTATGTGGGGAGCTATAGCCATTTCAATTGCTTGTGTGGCCAATTTGTTCGATAATCTTATTCAATTAGTAAATATTATAGGGTCTATATTTTACGGAAACGTTCTTGGTATCTTTCTCATCGCCTTCTTTTTTAAATTCATTAAGGGAAATGCTGTTTTTGTAGCTGCCTTNATAACACAGTGCATCGTCATAATTGGTTTTAGTTATGACTGGATGTCCTATTTGTGGTTAAATGCCTTCGGTTGTTGTTTGATCATTATTTTGGCTACCATATTGGAAGGATTTGATCGCCTACTGAAAAACCCACCGGTTAAAGCTTAGTTTTTCTTCTCCCTTTAGTGGAATGGGTATTGTATATGGAAAAAAACCAAAATTCTTTTCCTCGCTTTTTATCAGGATAGATTTGCATTTTATGATTGTTATATACCGTAAAATGATGAAGCTAACGAAAATTTTAGGTAATATCTTAGGAATATTTCTATATTTAATGTTGAAAATCCATTAAGAGCTTCTTCATATGCCTAAAATTCTGTTCCAGAATCAACAATATAATGATTAAGGATAAATATACTATAAAGGACATTGCTCAAATGGCAGGTGTTTCCAAGGGAACAGTAGATAGGGTATTACATAAACGCGGGAAGGTTTCCAAAAGTGCCTTCGAGAAAGTGGATAAAATTCTTAAGGAAATAGATTATAGGCCCAATCCCATTGCCCGAAATCTTAAAAAGAATAAAACGTATAGTATACATGTACTACTTCCGGACCCCCATAAGGATCCCTATTGGATTCCTGCCAATGAAGGAGTGTTGGAGGCCGCAAATCAATTTACCCCTTTCGGAATACTTATAAGGAAGTACTTTTATGACCCTACGGATAAATCTTCCTTTTTGATCCAATCGGAAGAAGCTATTCTATCGCAACCTGATGTTCTTTTAATGGCTCCTATTTTTGAAAGCGAATCCCAAGTAATTTTGGGAAAATGTTGTAGGACCAAAATCCCTGTGGTGCTGTTCAACAACCATATGAACACATTCAAGGAACAGATTTTCATAGGTCAAGATCTGAAACAAAGCGGAAGGGTGGCTGCAAGTTTAATGGGCAAGATTATTGGGGAAAATGATGAAATAGCCATCATCCACATAAACAAAGAGCCCCATATGCAATCCAAGGAAAATGGTTTTGTAGAGTTTTTTAAGGAAAAGCCGGATAGAAATCATATTATGGTTTCCAAAACTTTTAATTCGGCCGATAAAATCGGTTTTAACCAAGAAGTATCCCAATTCATAAAAAGCCATCCTAGAATAAATGCATTTTTTGTAACCAATTCAAAAGCCTATATGTTGGTAGAAGCTTTCGAAAGTTTAGAAAAGAAAGATGGGATCATCATAGGATATGATTTATTAAAACCTAATATAAAGTATCTGGAACAAGGGGCGATAAAATTTTTGATNCATCAAAAATTAAAAAGACAAGCTTTTCTAAGCGTAAATTACTTGGCNGAACATTTTCTTTTTGGAAAACCATTGCCCTCNCAGGAACTACTCCCTATAGATATTATTACCACGGAAAACGCACATTACTACCTTTAAGTAGCCTTCGGAATCGTATTTTTCTTGACCACCGACCTTAAAAAGATTAAGGTTTTATTTAATGTGCTCGTACACATTTATGCATTTACTATTTGTTTTGTTAAAAAAAAAGATTAATTTCACTCTTAACTTAATATTAACAAACAACTAAATTATTAACTCAAACAATTTTATTATGGTCAAAAAATTGCTATTATTTTTTGTACTAGTGTTCGGAGCTTATCCGTTACTGGCGCAAAGCAAAACGGTGACAGGTACGGTCACCGATGCTACGGATGGTTCCCCTCTACCAGGAGTAAACGTATTGGTGCAAGGAACCACAACTGGATCTCAGACTGATTTTGATGGAAACTATTCTATTGAGGCAGCAAGCGGAGACGTATTGGTTTTTTCGTTCCTTGGAATGAAATCCCAATCGATAACTGTAGGTACATCCAACAATTATGATGTATCCATGGAAGAAGATGCGGAACAACTGGGAGAAGTGGTTGTTACGGCATTGGGTATTAGAAGGGAAGAAAAAACCCTAACCTATGCCCAGCAGACCGTTAGGGCAGATGAATTAACTGCGACTAGGGATCCTAATTTCATGAATAGTATATCCGGTAAAGCTGCCGGGGTTGAGATTAAGAAAAGTAGTTCTGGTGCCGGTGGATCTACCAAGATCGTTCTTAGGGGTAACAAATCTTTAAGTGGTGATAGTTCTCCATTATTTGTAATCGATGGTATTCCTATGGCCAACAATAAAGGAGGTCAACCAGGAATGTGGGGAGGAGTTGATGCAGGTGACGGACTATCCGCTATCAATCCAGACGATATTGAGAGCATCAGTATACTAAAAGGCTCCAATGCTGCTGTACTATATGGTAGCCAAGGTGCCAACGGGGTGGTTGTTATTACCACTAAGCAAGGTAAGTCTGGCAAGACTACCGTTAGTTTAAATTCCGGTTATACTTTTGAACACTATCTTGAACTACCAGATTTACAGTTTAAATACGGGGCAAATGGAAATGCCAAGGAAAGCTGGTCTACCACCCCGGGTGATTATGCTAGCAGTTATGTAGAAGAATTCTTCCAAACTGGTCACAACTTCAACAATACAGTTACCGTTAGTGGAGGTAATGATAAGACTACAGCCTATTTCTCTTATGGTAATATCACTGCTTCTGGAATAACACCAGAGAACAAATACCAGAAGAACAATTTTACCTTTAAGCAGTCCACCAAAATGTTCAACGATAAGGTTACTGTTACTTCCAGTGTTATTATGGCCCTAGAGGAAACAGAAAATAGGTTGCCTGCAGGATATTATCTAAACCCATTAACGGGGTTATATATGTTTCCAAGACAGCGAAATTTTTATGATTTCAAAAATAGCTACCAGGTTTTTGACACTGACAGAAACTTGTACGCACAGAACTGGTTTGTTGTGGATCACCATCAATCCAATCCGTATTGGATAATTAACAAACAACCTAAAACTGATGAAAGTAAAAGGGTTATAGGAAGTTTAAGTCTTGAATATGATATTACCGAAAAACTAAAATTACAGGTAAGGGGTAACTATGATTATGCTGTAAAAGAGTTTGAACAACAGCATGCTGCTACCTCTAATTCTACCAACGTACATCCTAAAGGTGCTTGGAATTACAGAAAGTATGACGACCAATTGGTCTATACCGATGCCATTCTTAGCTACGATACGGATTTAAGTGAAAACTTCAGTTTAAATGGGGTGCTGGGAGCAAGTTACCAGAAAACCAAATACGGTATAGGAATTGGAGTAGGTCCTGATGGTAATGGATCAGGGACATTGGGGTTGATTTATCCCAATGAATTCTTTTTTCAAAATTTACCCACTAACGTACCTGTGACATCACTAACGGATGGGGAAGTTATTAAGCAAGGAGCTTTTGCCAACCTACAAATAGGATATAAGGAAATGCTTTTCTTGGATTTTTCAGGAAGAAACGACTGGGCTTCCACTTTGGCCCTAACAGGAAATGACTCCTATTTTTATCCTTCTGTGGGTGTAACCGGTATAATTAGTGAAATGTTCACTATGCCAGAGGCTGTTAGCTTTGGTAAATTAAGGGCTTCCTATACCCAGGTAGGTAACGAAGTACCTTTTAATAGAATCAACCCACAAAATTCTATAGCTACTAATGGTGGTGTAAACAGAAATACGGTAAAGCCATTTTTGGATGCAAAACCTGAAATTATTACTAGCTTGGAATTTGGAGCTGATTGGAGATTTTTTCAAAACAGATTGGGAGTAGACATAACCTATTATAGTTTAACCAGTAAAGATCAATTTATTGAAGTACCTTTATTACAGTCGGAATCTGAAGGAGGGTATACCACCAAATTTATCAACGCTGGGGAAATCACTAATAAGGGTTGGGAAATTACACTTAGTGCAACTCCTATACAGACTGATGATTTTCAATGGGTTACTGCTTTTAACTACACAAAAAACACCAACGAAATTGTCGATATAGGACCTGATGATGATAAGGTAATCAATCTTGGTTCCTCAGAAGGTTATCAATCCAAATTGGTTGAAGGTGGAGCCTTCAATGATCTATATGTACTGAAATTCTTAAGGAACGACCAAGGTCAGATCCTGTTTGATGCTGGAAAGCCTTTAAGAACGGCAACTACTGAACTCGTAGGTAATTTGGACCCTGATTGGACCCTTGGTTGGAACAACAATTTTAGTTATAAGAGGTTTACACTTGGTATGCAGATAAATGGTAAATTTGGAGGAAACGTATTTAGTCAAACCGAATCCATGTTGGACGGTGCCGGTGTTTCCCAAAGAACTGCCGATGCAAGGGATGCTGGTGGCGTTACTGTTAACGGTGTTGATCAAACTTCGGGAACAGCCATAACAACGGTAGATGCCGAAACATGGTTTAGAGCTATTGGTGATAGAAACGGTGTTGGGGAGGCCTATGTATATGATCGTACCAATATTAGGTTGAGCCAACTTTCTTTGGGTTATAATATTGATGTGTCAAAATTAGGATTACCAATATCTGCAGCCTCATTGTCATTCATTGGGAACAATTTGTTCTATATTTTCAAAGATGCTCCTTTCGACCCAGAATTGGCAATGAGTACCAATCAAAATGCTCAGGGATTGGATAACTTTAATCTTCCTTCAACAGGAAGTTATGGATTTAATCTAAAAGTAACATTCTAATTTATAAAAGATGAAAAAGTTAATATACCTAATTACAATGGTCATTGCCTTTAGTGCATGTACCAACGATTTTGAAGAAACAAATACCAATCCATATCAAATATCCGGTGAATCATTAAAACAGGATTTTAATCATGTGGGGGCATTTTACTCCTCCATGCTTAGCCAAATATTTGGTAACCAGGTAGATCATAACTTGACCAATGTTACCTTTGCGCAGCATTTGGCCACCCCTACCCCGTTTGTTGGGGGTGTAAATAACACTACCTACTATATACGTTGGAATGGTTACTGGGCCAGGGAATATAACAATGTTATGGCCCCTGCCAAGCAAGTAATAGACATTGCTGCAGCAGACGGTTATGACGTGTTTGTGGAATGGGCCAATTTAATTAGAATTGTATCCATGTCCAGGGTAACTACCTATTATGGACCAATTATTTATACCAATTATGGTTCCACAGGCAGTGCCCTTTATGATAGCGAGGAAACATTATATAATGCCTTCTTTAGCGATTTAGATAGAATTATTTCTGTTTTCAGTGCCAATACAGACTATGTTGGTCTAACCAATTTTGATGCCAGTTATGGTGGAGACGTTGGTCAATGGGCTAAATATGCCAATTCATTAAGGTTGCAATTGGCCATGCGTATCTCTAAGGTAGCTCCAGACTTGGCTAAAGCCCAAGGTGAGAAGGCTATGGCTGATCCAGTAGGTCTAATTGAGACCAACGCGGATAACTTTAATATTTCCTTGTACGGTTCTAAATTTCACCCTGCACAAATTTGCTTTGAATGGGGAGATACCAGAATGAGTGCCACTATGGAATCTATTCTGATAGGTTATAAAGACAACCGTATAGCACCGTTCTTTGATCCGGTAACCGATATGTCTTTAGTTACAGATCACCCGGACTATCCATATAAAGGTATCCGTAACGGCGCCGAATTGGTTGCCAAGGATGACCGATTGAGCTTCTCTACTATCGATGTATCCTTTAACGATCCTGCAAAGGTTACCAAACGTAAGGTAATGAGTGCCGACGAAGTATTCTTTATCAAAGCCGAAGCGGCTTTAAGAGGATGGGCCGGTGCTGGAGATGCACAGGCCAATTATGAAGCAGGGGTAAGGGCTTCCTTTGAACTATGGGGCGCAGGTGGTGTTGATGCTTATTTGGCCGACGACACAAGTCTTCCAATAGACTATAATGACCCTGTGGCAACTGGTTCTGTAAATGATTTTGTTAACCAGATCACCACCACGGTTGCTTGGGATGAGGCTGCGAGCAATGAAGTTAAATTGGAGAAGATAATCACCCAAAAATGGATTGCCGCCTATACCAACGAAATGGAAGCTTGGGTAGACTACAGAAGAACCGGATATCCAAAATTACCTCCAGTATATCAAAACAGCAGTAATGCAGATTGGGGAGTGGTTCCAGATGGAGAAGCTATAAAAAGAATGCCGTTTGTAAACACAGAACGAGAAGGTAATGCTGAGGGTGTTGCTGATGCAACAGCCAAATTGGGTGGTCCTGACGAAATTAATACTCGCCTATGGTGGGATACGGGCGGACCAAACTTTTGATCTTCAAGCATCTAATTTAAAAGTAAAAAGACTGAAAACCTGTGATTTTTTAATCACAGGTTTTTTTTATGATTATTGATTTTTTACATGAGCTAAAATTTTGGATAAATCCATGAATTTTCATTTTAAACATCTTCATTTGTATTGGTGGGTCCCCTTAATTTATTAACTTACCCTCTTTAATTTGACCAAGCAGTTTTATTTTTTTGTTGCAATAACGAACACATAAAACCTCGCCTTTATTGCTAAATTTTAATTGAACATGAGTAAAACAATCACCAAAATATACCTGCTTCTCACAACTGTAATGTTCCTTTCTTGTCAACAAGTTGATGATAGTAAAATGTTCTCCCTGATGCCCGGCAATAAAACAGGAATTACTTTTAAACCTATTTTAAAGGAAACCGAAGAATTTAATATTTTAACCTATGGATATATCTACAATGGAGGAGGCATATCTGTGGGCGATCTTAACAATGATGGCCTTCCAGACCTCTATTTTACTGCTAGTATGGTAGGAAGTAGGCTATACATCAATAAAGGCAATTTTAAATTTGAAGAAATTGCGGAAAAGGCAGGGGTATTTGCAGAAGGTTTATGGAATACAGGGACTACCATGGCCGATGTTAATGGGGATGGTTATTTGGATATTTATGTGTGTAGGTCTGCAGCCAAGGACGATTTTAAAAGAAAAAACTTACTTTTTATAAATAACGGAGACTTGACCTTTACGGAGAAGGCCGCAGATTATGGCATTGATGATGCCGGTTATTCCACCCAAGGTGCTTTTTTTGATTATGACAAGGACGGAGATCTTGATCTATATGTCGTAAATCATTCCTCACAGGAATATTCCAGTTTTAGACAAATTTCCAATAATCTTAAGCGTCAAAGGAATCCTGCTTATGAAGACCGGCTTTATAGGAACGACAATGGAAAATTTGTGAATATAAGTGATGAAGCCGGACTTGTTTCCAATGTCCTAGGTTTTGGACTTGGAATTGCCGTCTCTGACATAAATAATGACGACTGGCTAGATATTTACATCTCCAATGACTTTAAGGAGCAGGACTATTTATATATCAATAACCATGACGGTACCTTTACTGAAAGTCTCGAAAAATTTATTGGGCACACCTCCCATTTTTCAATGGGTTCGGATGTAGCTGATATCAATAATGATGGATATCCGGAAATTATGACCGTGGATATGCTGCCAGAAAATAATTACCGTTTAAAAATGGTCTCTGGCCCTGATAATTATGACAAAAATAGTTTCTTGGAGAAATCTGGATTTTACCATCAGACCATGAGAAATATGATGCATTTGAACAATCAGGGGATATCCTTTTCTGAAATTGGACAATTTGCAGGGGTATCCAATACCGACTGGAGTTGGGCTACCCTTTTTACGGATTTGGACAATGACGGGTTAAAGGATTTATACATTACCAATGGTGTAAAAAGGGATTATACCAATATGGATTTTATGAACTATGCCGTTCAGGAAAGAATTAATCAAAATAAGACTGGGGTTGAGACGGCCATTACCGATTTATTGGAAAACATGCCAGCTACCATTGAAGAAAATTACACCTATCACAATAAGGGCGACCTTACTTTTTCCAAAGTAAATGAGCTTTGGGGACTAAATCAGAAATCGCTTTCCAACGGCGCTGTTTATGCTGATCTGGATAATGATGGAGATCTGGACCTAGTGGTGAATAATGTTGACGAATATCCATTCGTTTACAGGAACAATAGTGATTTGCACAATACCAACCACCACCTAAAATTCAATTTTAAAGGTGAAGGAAAAAATACATTTGGGATTGGATCAAAAGTCATATTATATATTGGAAATGAGGTGATTATGCAAGAATTAATGCCTACTAGAGGGTTTCAATCCTCTGTGGATTTTAATTTAATTTTTGGACTGGGGGCCGCGGAGACAGTTGATAAGGTAAAAATTATTTGGCCAGATGGCAAAGTCCAGCTTATGACCAATGTAAAGGCCGATCAAACTATTACCCTACATCAGAAGGATGCCGTTAAGGGGGAGAATAATTCAGAAGCCATAGTTGGAAAATCACCTTTTACCAATATTACCAAAGACAGCCTTATCCCCTACCTTCATGTGGAAAATGATTATAACGATTTTAAGAGGGAACAGTTGCTACCCCATAAGTTATCTACCCAGGGGCCTAAAATAACCAAAGCCGACATAAATAATGATGGTTTGGATGATATATTTGTAGGAGGGGCAAAAGGAAGCGAAGGTAAAATGTTTTTACAAACACCATCAGGGAAATTTTTGACCGTAAATGAAAAAATTTTTAAAACGGATAAAGCTTCGGAAGACATTGGGTGCCTCTTCTTTGATGCGGATAACGACAACGATATGGATTTATACGTGGTCAGTGGAGGCAATGACTACAACGAAGACTCCTTGGAATTGCAAGACAGACTGTATCTAAATGATGGCAGGGGCCACTTTGTAAAAAAAATAGTGGCATTACCTAAAATGCTAACAAGCGGTTCTACTGTTAAGGCTTCCGATTTTGACGGGGATGGCGATTTGGACCTTTTTGTCGGTGGCCGATTGGTGCCTGGAAAATATCCCACAGCACCTAGAAGTTATATTTTGCAAAACAATGGCAAAGGGGTTTTTACAGATATTACATTTACTATAAACCCAGACCTTGAATATCCAGGAATGGTTACAGATGCTATATGGACCGATTTTGATAACGATTCCAATAATGATCTAATTTTAGTAGGTGAATGGATGAAAATCAGATCATTTAAAAATGTAGATGGTAAACTGGTGGAAGTAAATGATAAGAATGGCCTGGAAGACTCCCAAGGCTGGTGGAACAGTATTGAACAAGGGGATTTTGACCATGATGGCGATATGGATTATATTATTGGAAACTTCGGTAGAAATTCCCAGTTAAAAACCTCTATAACCGAACCGGTTGGTTTATATACCAAAGATTTTGATAACAATGGTTCCTTGGACCCCATCATGACCTATTATAACCTGGGAGAAGAATTCCCTGTTTTTTCAAAAGATGACATGGTGGGGCAATTAAGTGGGCTTAAAGGAAAATATTTAAATTATTCCGATTATGCCTCAGCGAAAATAACGGATATTTTTAGTGAAGAAGACTTAAGGAATGCAATGGTTTTAAATGCCAAAAACTTTGAAACGAGCTATATGGAAAACCTAGGTAACGGTAAATTCAAATTAGTTCCGATGCCTGTTCAAACACAGTTTTCACCCGTTTATGGGATTTTAGTGGAAGATATTAATAGTGATGGTAATGAAGATATAATTGTAGGAGGCAATTTCTTTGGCACCAGGGTCAAATTTGGAAGGTACGATGCCAACAAGGGTATAGTCTTATTGGGTGATGGTAAAGGAAAATTTAAACCTACCAGCGTAATGGAAAGTGGTTTGAATATTGATGGGGAAATACGGGATATTACCAAAATAGTATTGGCCGATAACACGGAAATAGTTTTGTTTGTTAGAAATAATGATGGCATTGCACAGTATAAAATTGAATCAACTAAATAATAGAATATTGAAAGCAAGAAGTATCAGCCTAATAACTGCACTGGGATTCTGTCTCGGAATGTGGGGCCAGTCGGGGCCCGTTACCATTAAAGAAGAAATAATGTCCTTGGATACCTATAACTTCAATAATCCAAACCCCGTGCCCATCCTGACGGATAATGCCAAAATTTTTCCTTATTATAAATTTGAAGGATACGAACATACTGCCAAGAAGAAAGATTGGAAAGTTGTAACTCTGGAGAATGAATTTATCAAAGTATTTGTGCTACCTGAAATAGGTGGAAAAATTTGGGGTGCGGTGGAGAAATCTACAGGGGAGGAATTTCTTTATAAAAATGAAGTGGTCAAGTTCAGGAATATTTCAATGAGGGGACCTTGGACCTCTGGAGGAATTGAATTTAATTTCGGTATCATTGGTCATCATCCATCAACGGCTACCCCTGTGGATTATGTGGTAAAAACCAATGATGATGGTAGTGTAAGCTGCGTAGTAGGCAGTGCTGACCTCCCTTCAAATACGGATTGGAGGGTAGAAATCAGACTGGAGAAGGACAAAGCCTATTTTGAGACCAAGGCATCTTGGTACAATGCCTCACCTATTAATCAATCTTACTACAATTGGATGACGGCTGCGGCTGTGGTTACGGACGACTTGGAATTTATATATCCCGGCAATCAATTTTTGGAACACAGTGGGGAAGCAAAACCATGGCCAATAGATCCTGAGGGTCGAGATCTTTCATTTTACAAAAACAATAATTTTGGCTCTGATATTTCCGAACATGTAGTGGGTGATTATAAGGATTTTTTTGGAGGGTATTACCACAATAGCAAATTTGGTTTTGGACATTGGGCACCTTACGAAGAGATGCCTGGGCAAAAACTCTGGTTATGGTCTATGGCTAGGTCTGGGGGAATTTGGGAAGATCTGCTTACGGATACTGATGGACAGTATATGGAATTTCAGGCAGGGCGACTTTTCAATCAATATTCCCCAGGGGTAACAAACCCTATTTCCCAAGCCAAATTTGAACCGTATGTCATGGATCGTTGGAGGGAAATATGGTTTCCCTTTAAGGANATTGGAGGAATGGTTGATGGCAATGAATACGGAGTGCTCAATGTCAAGGAATTGGAAAACAGCCTATACTTGGGAATTAATGCACTGCAATTCCTGAATGATAAATTATTGGTAACAATCAACGGTAAGGAGATATTTTCGAGAGACCTAAGTTTAAGGCCTATGGAAGTGTTTTCCATAGAACTCCCTATATCCGAGTCGGGGGAAATAACGGTCAATTTAGGGGGCAAAAAGCTTTATTACACNTCCAAGGGTGAAAGCACCTTAATAAAACGACCGTTTGTTGATGATGAGAAACAAGAGGTTTCTGCGAGTCAAAAACTTTATCAAGAAGGGTGGGAGGCCCTAAAGTTCAGGGAATATGAACTTGCATCTAAAAAATTAAATGAATTGGTGAAGCTAGAACCTTCCCATCTGAATGGATTATTGAAATTGGCAGAATTGGAGTACCGTAAAACCAATTATGATAAGGCATTGGAGTATGTCAATAGGGTGCTAAAGCAAGACACCTATGAGGTTGAGGCCAATTACTTGGCGGGAATTATATACCGTTCCAAAAAGGATTTTATTAATGCTTTGGAATCTTTTGGATGGGCAGCCAGAGGCATGGAATTTAAATCGGTTGCCTATGCTCAAATGTCAGAGATATACGTTCTGCTTCATAACATGGATAAAGCGGAGCAATATGCCAATAAAGCACTGGACTATAATACCTATAACCTCAATGCTCGAAAAATTAAAATGCTGGTACAGCGCAAAAATAAAAGGATCAGTGAATTTAAAAAAGAGTCTGCCGAGCTATTGCAAATGGATCCATTAAATCATTTTGCCCAAATTGAATCACAGTTTGCCATAGGCAAACATCCTCTTGAAATACCCGCCCAAATAAATAATGAATTCCCTGACGAGTCTATTTTAGAAGTAGCCATTTATTATAGCAATATAGGATTGACCCAGGAGGCAACGGATGTTTTAAAATTATCCAAGAACAATATCAAGAATTGGATATGGACTGCATATTTAGACCATAATTTGAGCCATAAATATTTGACAAAGGTCATAGAGGCTCCGATCGATTTTGTCTTCCCTTATAGGCCAGAGACCGTAGCAGTATTGCAGTGGGCAGTCTCCAAGAATCCCCATTGGAAATTAAAATATTATTTAGCTCAGAATTATATAGCTGTTGGCCGTAAAGATCTGGGTATACAGCTATTAAAGGAATGTGGCTATGAACCCGATTCCGATATATTTTATCGCTTTAGGGCCAAGATGCTGGAAAATGAAGAATATGCCAGTAATGAAAAGGATTATTTAAGGGCATTGGAATTAAATAAGTCCGATTGGAAACTAAGGGAGGAAATGGTTCAGTTTTATTTGAATAATGATAAAAATGAGCTGGCCTATAAATTGGCCAGAAAATCGTTTTCCCAATTTCAAAAAAATGCCAATCTAGGCCTTATTTATGCCAAGGCTTCCTTATTGACCAATAGGCCAAGGAAAACAGTGGAAGTATTGAAAGATATACATATTTTGCCCTTTGAGCATGCCTCGGAGAGCAAACATATTTACAATCAGGCACACATTCTATTGGCGCTGGAAAATATTAAATCCAAGAATTACAAAAAGGCGATATCCCATTTGGAATCTTCAAAAGAATGGCCTGAGAACCTGGGAGTCGGAAAACCTTATAATCCTGATGAACGACTACAGGACTATCTACTGGCCATTAGTTATGATGCTATTAATGATGAAGTGCTACGTAAGGAGTACTTGACTAAGATTGTATCCTATTCCAAAACAAATAAAAAAGGGACAGTAAGTCCAAATGATTTGTTTTATCTCTTATCCCTTAAAAAAATGGGAAATAATGCAGAATTGGAAACTTTAATGCAACATATTTCAAACTCCAATGATACTAATGCCAAATTGGTCTTGGCATTATTTAAAAAGGATGCTGTTTCACAACTTGAAATAAAGGGTAAAAAGGGAATGAATAATTCTTTGTGGAAAATTATGGAAGCAGCCAGCAAATATTAATGATCATAGCCATATGACGATCATACGTTGGGTTGCCCCAAAGATTATTGGAATTTCAATATCAAAAGCCAAAGGAGTCCGATTTAGGTAGGAACCAAAAAAAAGCTCACTTTTCAGTGAGCTTTTTTAATTAAGTACTTGGAAGTGCTACTTGGCCCCCCACTCTTTCAAGGAGTCTTTATTCATTTTAACATAGTCCGCATTACCAGCAGCTTCGGCAGCAGCCAGCGATTTTTTTGCAGTTTCAATGGCCTGTTTTTTATCGCCGGCCTTGGCGTAGATCAAAGATTGTTGTCTCAACTGCCAAAAAGCAGGTTTTTCCGTTAAGCTCATAGCTTTATCCATCCATTCCTTGGCTTTGTTGATATCCTTTCCGGAATTCATATAGTATACGGCAGCTGCGTAATAATCATTGGCATCCGGACCTTTCATCACTTTATCTATGGCACTCGTAACCGCCTTATCCGTAGGAACGTCAAATTTAACCCCAACATAGACATCAGACCAAAGCAAGCCTAAGGTGGCAGCGTTATCAGAAAGCCCGTCGATAGAAATCGTAAATGTTTCAACTTTAAATGGCAATTTTTGCACAGGAGCAGTGGTTTTGGCTGCTACTTTGCTATCGTCCCATTTGGCCGGTGTTCCTCCGCCGTCAGCTTCAGTATAAAAAATAACTTCCCAAGAAGTAGTTCCCGGCTTGGTATAAATGGCATAAGAACCAGCTTTAAGTTCTTGACTTCCAATCATTACATTGTCGCTAAAAGTAACTTTGGTCCTGGCATTGGCCCCGGTTCTCCACAATTTATCATAAGGAACCAAATCGCCAAATATAGTTCTGCCCCGCATGGACGGTCGGGAATATTCCACGGTAACATCTGTTAATCCGACTTTCTGGATAAGTGTCGAGGACGGACTCGGTTGCGGTGTGTTGATCTGTGCCTGTACTCCAAGAGAGACAGCAATCATTACTACTAAAAGGGTTATTTTTTTCATGTTAATACGTGTTTATTGTTTAAAGGCTAATTTACGTATTAAAAGACTAATCTGGAAGTCTTAAATAAATATTGGTCCAGTGAAAACCGTTCAGACCAAGCTTATGGCTCCTGATAAGCGTAGGGGGCATATAAATAACACTTAGTGAATAAAAGTTAAACCTCAGGGCAGGCCTGTCTGCCGACATAGGCAGGCCCCGAACCCAATAATAGGAAGCGACCCTAGGGTCGAGGTATTGAACCTAGATCCCGCCGAAAAAGGCGGGATTAGTTCAACTTGCAATTTTAAGTGCGTCTTACTGACTTCTTAAAATTGAGTTTCACTAATAAATAAAATAGTACTGGAATTTATTAATTAAAATTAGCCCATCAACTTTTACTTCTTTTTAGTAAATTTAATAAGCTTTAATTCCCTGTGGATGCCAGAAAACAAAACCCAGCCTGCCAAGAATTCCTTTATATCGTTTTTAAACGCTCTTGGGTATGAAGAAAAACGTAAGGATGCGCAAACCTTTTTGGATATAATTAAAGATATAACCCATAAAACACCAGTGGTGTGGGGTGAAAGCATAACAGGATTAGGAAGGTATCAAGATAAATATGATTCTGGAAGGGAGGGAACTATGTCCATGACCCGGTTTTTCCGGGCAA
>JGI24723J26617_10000326_pt1 | contig 47776 bp, 48 predicted proteins | sample Cruoilmetagenom6_FD_26617 | JGI IMG/M metagenome (IMG submission 26617) | reverse complement strand
AAAGCGAAAAGACCAGCAGGGCCAATGCCACTAAAATGACAGCGCCCCCAATCATTGCATTGCGGTTCATGATTTCCCCCGACCGAAAATATGAGAGCAGTTTAGCAGGGAAGGGAGAGTTTCATACCCCTACATTGCCTCGCAAGTCGCCTGACGTCGGACGGCATCCAATTCTGAAAACCGATCTTCTGAGGCGATCAGCGTTCTAAAGAGCACAACGCCTGTGTCACTGGGCGCAATAACAATTGGCGCGCCACCCAGGCCTGAAACCTGATCAGGCGTCTTCACAAGCACAACTTCCACCCTGTCTTTGTCGAGCTGACTGTCGTTCACAACAAAAAAATTATCCGTATCGTCGCCAAACATAGACAGCGAGAAATAGGTGTCGACCGGTACTGGCGCCGAAATCCTCAACGCTTGCTTGGACACATCAAATGCACAAATTGTGTAAATCAGGTCGGGACTTGGGCGTACCACAGTGCGGCTATCACTGGTTGGACGATCCGCGTGATTGGGTATGTTTACGCCGACGTTTTCTGCAAGTCCGGCCGTGAGGCGGCTCATGACAAAATTGGGCCAAACCAGAATAGTGGTGAGGTGGACAATGGCTGCGAGGATCAGCGTGGCAGCAATCAGGTAAGGCCAAGACTTCATGAGCATGACTCCTTGGCAATCGTCGGCAGGTCAATGCCACCTAGATTTGAATAAGTTGCTTCTGCCGGGTTGTAGAGACGTAGTGTCAGACTGAAGCTATCGCCTACATTTTCGTCACTGCTGGGCGCAATGAAGCCAGTGGGAATGCCATTTTCACCAGCACCGTCAGGGCTCACACTAATCGTAAAGCTATCGTCTGCGTTTCGTGAGACCGTATTCATGGCTTGGCTGTACCGGTTTTGCGGATTGGCAATGAGATAATGATCCGCGGCATAGGCTGTGATGCTCCACCAGCGTGTGGCGAGAGGCTTGCCCTCCAGCCTATATTGGCACGCAGTGGAAAGCGGCTCTCCCTCATCGTCCAGCGTCGCCGTAAAGTACACAGTTTCACTTTTATTGAGCGCGAGTAATCCGGCACGAGCCACGGCTGCGCGGGCATAAGGATCGGCTTGTTCGCTGCCGATGTTGGGATCTGTATGCCACGCACCATTTTGTAACGCCGTGCCAAGGCCAGAGTTTATGGCCCAATAGGCGGACCCTAAACCCATAAGCAATGCTGCGACGAGCACGCCGACGCATTTAAGCAGAAATGTCACGATAATCCCCCAAAGCACCCAAGTAGCCCCAACGCCAAACAATCGACAGGCGGTGTTTGGTGATTCTAGGGCGAACCCGCCGCAGACGCCAGAGCTGGTCGTTAGTTGGGTTAACGGCCAATATTTTCGCCACCTCGGCGAAAGTCAGGCCTTGGGCTGGTTTGCTGCCTGTGAGTTTCACGAAACAAATTTGAGAGGGATGCATAAAATTGACGGATCTCTGAGGGGTGTTCTGACACCGGCGCATCTGCAGACTGTGTGGGTCTGCGGACAGGGGCTGGCCGACCTCCCGCCAAATCTGTCATGGGGCGACCTTGGTGAACTGCCTTCATGAATGAAGCCCACGTTTGAGCGCTGATGCCGCCACCTTCCGTATCTTTCATTGGTGAGGCATCATCATGACCAAACCAAATTCCGGCAACTTGATCTGCCGTGTAACCGATGAACCAGGCGTCTCGTGAACCTTGGCTAGTGCCTGTTTTACCCGCGGCAGGTCGTCCGCCAATGGCGGCGTCATGACCCGTGCCGGTTAAGATGACTTGATAGAGCAGATAATTCATCGACGTGGCGGCACCCGGTGCCACGACACGTGTTGCTAGCGATTGGTGCTCGTAAAGTATGTCTCCATTTGGCGTTTGAATTTGCGTGATGCCAAACGGCGTCGCTTTGAACCCACCATTTGCGAAAACCGCATANGCNGATGTGAGGTCCAGCAAGTTTACTTCTTCGGTACCAAGGGCCANAGAAGGGTGCGAAGCGAGCGGGGAGGTAATGCCCAAACGTTCCGCAACATCAATGACTTTGGAGCGCCCAACTTGTTCAGACAAGCGAACGGCGACCGTATTGATCGAAAATTTCATCGCATCAAGGAGCGTCACGCGACCGCGGAACCGGCCACCATTATTGGGCGACCAGCCATCTACAAAAATGGGTCCAGCACTGACCCGGCTTTCTGGAGCGAGCCCATTTTCGATCGCGGCCAAATATACGAATGGTTTGAACGCTGAGCCTGGTTGACGTTCTGCTTGCACTGTCCGGTTGAATTGGCTGGCAAGGTAATCACGCCCCCCCACCATTGCTCTCACTGCGCCATCAACGTCGAGGGACACAAGCGCGCCTTGGGTTGGTGGTTCAGTGTTGGTTTCTTCCAAACTTGCTTCGCGGTTGGTGATGGCATCGGCAATGGTAATCTCGCCTGCGGCTTGCTGGCCGGGATCAAGCGTCGTCCGCACGATCAATTGACCGGTCATATCCGGAAGCAATATTGAAACTTCTTCCGCGATCCAGTCCACGAAATATTGTGACCCCTGGCGCGGNGCTCTTTCAACAATGGTTGCAGGCGTCGCACGGGCGGCAAACACTTGGCCTTCAGTCAAAAATTCATTGTCCACCAAACGGCGCAGGACGAGTTCTCCTCTCAACTGCGCACGCTGTAGATCATTCGTTGGTGCATATCGGGAAGGTGCCTTGATCAGTCCCGCCAAAAGAGCTGCCTCAGCAAGGGTTACCTCTCGCGCTGATTTGTCGAAATAATGCCGTGAGGCTGCTTCCACGCCATATGAACCAGCACCCATATAGATGCGGTTCAGATAAAGCGTAAAAATCTCATCCTTGGTGTACTTATATTCCAGCCATATCGTGACAAGCGCTTCTTGCGCTTTGCGCCACAGTGTGCGTTCAGGGCCTAGGTAAAGGTTTTTGGCCAGCTGCTGTGTAATGCTGGAGCCGCCTTGTGAGATGTAACCGGCCTTAATGTTCACCCACATGGCGCGGGCGATACCGTAAANGTCAAATCCGGGATGCTCGTAAAAACGATGGTCTTCGGTGCTCANGACGGCCTGCTTGAGATAGGTTGGCAACTCATCCAAGGGGACAATGGCGGCGTATCGCCCNCCTCGATTGGCAATTTCATCACCCTCGCGGTCGAGAACCGTTAAGGCCAGCGCGTCTGCGCCAAGGGGCCCAAGAAGCTGNCGTTCCATTTTCGGTAACGTGTCGAGAACCAATNTGCCAAATATAACCGAACNGACAAAAATCGACACTCCCAACAGGCGCACCCATAGGGATCGCTTGCGTGTCCCTTTTTTAGGCACTTCGTGATCGTTGTGTCTGTCTGTCACCCTGGTCTCACTTCTCTAAACGCGCATTTGTGCCGAATTGACACACAAAGGGCGTTGTCGGACGCCTCTTCACAGGTCTTTCGCAATCCGCGTGCCGCCCGATGTTTGCCGTACTGCTTGTGCTGCCTTCTCGGAATTGGCATAGAGTGCGCTATGGATAAACACCCCCACCCGAAGGGGGAGCGGAGTTGGTATGGAAGAGCAGCCATTTTGGAAGACCAAACGTCTCGATGAGATGTCCCGGACGGAATGGGAATCCTTGTGCGATGGATGCGCCAAATGTTGCCTCATAAAACTTGAAGACGAAGATACTGAGGAGCTGGAATATACAGACATTGTCTGCGACCTTCTGGATTGTGAAAGCTGCCAATGTTCCGACTATCCCAACCGCGCCATAAAAGTCCCCGATTGTGTCGAACTCACGCCAACAAACGTAAGTCAACTTTCCTGGATGCCATCGTCATGTGCCTATCGATTGATTTCTGAGGGAAAGGACCTCGCTTGGTGGCACCCTTTGCTCAGCGGTGAAAAAGAAAGCGTCCACTTGGCTGGCGTTTCGGTTCGCGGGCGTGTGGTGCGGGAAGACGAGGCAGATATGACGGACCTGGAAGAGCGTATCGTTAGCTGGCCTGAACAACCGACGCCTGAATAGTTTTTGAGACAACTAAGAAAAGTAAAACGAACGTCTTGACATCGGTGCGCTCATCACCATCTCTTAGTACATATCCACACATGCATCCAGAGAGAACGGAATGACGGAAAGTGATCCGGCAGAAGCCTTAGCTGTGCCTCAGCCAGACTGGACGGAAATTTTAATAGCATTTCAAAGTGGCGAACCGCTGAAGCCGGTCGCCATCAAAAATGGTGTGAGCGTCCAGAAAATTTCGGCACATGCGCGGAAAGAAAAATGGCCCCGTCGATCCTCGAAAAAAAGTGTTCGGGGTACAACGCCGCAAACGACAGATCAATTGATGAGACGCTTGGCTGGGTTGGTCGAACGCCAAGTTGCCGAAATTGAGACGCGGCTAACCGAGGCAAGTGAGGCGCGCGACCATGAACGCGATGCGCGCACACTTTCAAACTTGACCCGGACGTTAGACAAGCTCGTAGAACTTAGGCGCGACGCAGAAGAAGAGGCTGAAATAAAAAAACGGCAAGCACGCGACTTAGAGATGTCAAAGGGAGAAGGAAGCAATGCCGATACCATCAGAGCCGACCTTGCGCGCCGTCTCGCTCGCATCATTGCCGCCACATCTTGTTCGGCAGTTTCTTGATGGGCTCTCTGGACCAGAACTAGTTTTCCTAGCCCATGACTGGTCATTTTGGGCGCGTGCCTCACAAATTCCTCCTCTGGGAGATTGGACGACATGGCTTATTCTGGGAGGTCGGGGCGCTGGGAAAACACGCGCTGGCGCAGAGTGGGTGCGAGCCGCAGTCGAGCAAAAAAGAGCAGGCAATATTGCACTGGTCGGCGAAACTTATGCCGATGCCCGTGATGTGATGGTGGAGGGCACTTCTGGTTTGAGAGCCTTGGGAGCACGTCATGCGCGTCCGCGGTATGAAGCCACGCGACGTCGATTGTTATGGCCAAACGGGGCGGTCTGCTCTTTGTTCTCGGCGAGTGACCCAGAAGGGTTGCGCGGTCCTCAGTTTGATGCTGCCTGGTGCGACGAGGCGGCAAAATGGCCGGATGCAGAANCCGCTTGGGCAATGTTGCAGTTTGGTCTGAGATTGGGAGAGCAACCTCGGCAGGTCGTGACGACAACACCGCGTGCGGTCCCTTTGGTGAAAAAACTGCTGTCAGACGAAAGCGTCAATGTCACACGCGCATCGACATACGACAATCGATCAAACCTTGCAGATGCCTTTTTTTCGACGATCATCAAAACCTATGAGGGAACACGGTTGGGCCGCCAGGAGTTGAACGGCGAATTGCTGGATGATGATCCAGACGCTTTGTGGTCACGCTCGATGATCGAGAAGACCAGGTGTCAGGCAGCACCCAATCTGAGCCGTATCGTGGTTGGCGTCGATCCGCCCGCGACATCTGGCGCAGGTGCCGATGAATGCGGCATCGTCGTGGCGGGCCGGACAGATGACGGTAACTTTTACGTTGTGGCGGATCGGTCTCGTGGGCGTGCGAAACCGGCGCAATGGGCAGCGCGTGTTGTCGCTGCGTTTGATGAATTTGATGCCGATAGGGTCGTCGCCGAAGTGAACCAGGGCGGCGAGATGGTGGCGAGTGTGTTGCAACAAGTCGCGCCACATCTGCCCATTCGCCAGGTCCGCGCAACGCGTGGGAAATGGGTGCGTGCCGAACCCGTCGCTGCCTTGTTTGAACAAGAGCGTGTGCATCATGTGGGAGCATTCGCGACCTTGGAAGATCAGATGTGCAATTTTTCCGGAGATGGAAAAAGTCCTGATCGGTTGGATGCGATGGTGTGGGCCATCACAGACTTGATGCGCACGTCGGGCGATCCAGCCATACGAAAACTCTAGTTACATTTTGACACCTGACTCCGGCAAAGGAATTGGTATGACAGAAAATCTGGGTGCAACGCGCGCCGGACAGGGCCTTTGGGCGCGGTTTTTTAACCGAACAACACAGGTTCAAAACACAAAGGCCAGTGCTGTTGGATCTCTCATCGCCTTGAGTACCCTTGGCCGACCTGTTTGGACGCCGAGGGATTACGACCGATTAGCGCGAGAGGGATATGAACAAAATGCAGTGGCGTTTCGTTGCGTGCGTATGATTGCGGAGGCGGCTGCATCAGTTCCCTGGTTGCTTTATGAGAACGCGGTCGAACTTGAAGAACATCCTCTCCTGTCACTTTTGGCGCGTCCCAACTTGGGCGAAGGCGGCGTTGAGTTTCTAGAAGCTTGGTATGGCCATCTGCAAGTGGCGGGAAATGCGTATCTGGAAGCTGTTACAATTGGAGAAACAGTGCGAGAGCTGCACGTGTTGCGGCCTGACCGTATGAAAGTGGTGCCCGGCCCTCGCGGCTGGCCCGATGCCTTTGAGTATGCGGTGAATGGACGAACCATCATGTTCCGCGATGAACCCGATCATCCCATCTTGCACATGAAAGCGTTTCACCCAACCGATGATCACTATGGCCTGTCCCCTCTGGAAGCTGCGGCAAAGGCGGTGGATATTCACAATGCCGCCGGGGCATGGAACAAGGCGCTGCTCGACAATGCGGCCAGACCATCTGGTGCGCTAGTTTATAAGGGCGTTGGCGGAGATCAGTCGCTGAATGACGAACAATTTGAACGCCTAAAGACGCAACTTGAGGAAAATTATTCCGGGGCAGGAAATGCCGGAAGGCCTTTACTTCTTGAAGGCGGCCTTGATTGGCAACAAATGGGTTTGGGCCCGCGTGATCTTGACTTCAATGAGGCCAAAAACGCTGCCGCTCGTGAAATTTCATTGGCATTTGGTGTGCCGCCCATGCTGCTTGGTATTCCTGGTGACAACACGTTTGCCAATTATAAAGAAGCGAACCTTGTCCTGTGGCGCCAAACAGTTTTGCCCTTGGTTCGAAAAACAGTAACGGCTTTCTCGCATTGGCTGGTCCCGCGGTTCGGGGATTTTCTTCGTCTGGATATTGATCTGGATGCTGTGTCGGCACTGACTTTGGAGCGCGATGGTCTATGGACCCGCATGAAGGAAGCGGATTTCCTCAGCGATGACGAGAAACGAGCAACAGTTGGATACGGGCCTCAGGTTGTGCCGCATCAATGAACAATGAGGGACAGATGGCTGATGACCCGAGAAAATGGCATCTCGACAAGCGCGTGCCGATTGCTCTCATTTTGGCAATTCTCATTCAAACGGCGGGCGCGCTCACATGGGCAGGGGCCGCAGCTGAGAGGATTAATCAGTTGGAACGCCAAGTAATGGGAGGAAGCGATCTGGGCGAACGAACAGCGAGACTTGAAGAACAGGTAGCTTTTTCGCGGGCGTCGCTTGAGCGTATTGAGGGAAAATTGGATCGCGTGATTGCAGCCGACTAATGGTGGATGGCAGGTCCAATCACTACAATTCATTTGGCAGGTGCAGCTTTTGTAAATAGGAAGCTGGCACCATTTTTGTACCGGGAGAACAATGCAAAGCGAACGGCACGAAGGATCGGGTTCTCGCCAGCAAAAAGCTGGTCGAGGTCAACGGGAAACGAAACGGGCGGCGTTTGATGTTGCCCATGTCGACGAAGCGGGTGCCTTTGAAGGGTACGCCAGTCTTTTTGGATCGGAAGACCTGGGGCGCGACCTTGTACAACACGGTGCTTTTCAAGCGAGTTTGAGTAAACGCAGGGCCTCAGGCATCCGTATGCTTTTTCAACATGACCCCGGCGCGCCAATTGGGGTGTGGGATGAAATCCGCGAGGATGAGCGTGGACTTTTTGTACGCGGCCGTTTGACGTTGGATGTTGCCAGAGCCGGTGAGGTTCATGCTCTGATGAAGCAGGGTGCGTTGGATGGCCTTTCTATCGGTTTTCACACAGTGAAAGCGGTACGGGACAAATCTTCGGGTGTTCGAAAATTGATCGAAATTGATTTGTGGGAGATTTCCATCGTGACTTTTCCCATGCAGCCAGGCGCGCGGGTTAGCTCGGTGAAAATGTCTGGGTTGCCTACAGAAAGAGAATTGGAACGATGGCTCATGCGGGATGCGGGGCTAAGTAGGGTTGAGGCGCGCGCCTTGATCTCGCGTGGGTACAAGGCAGCAGCGTCGCCGCGGGATGCGGATGGCAGGGAGGCTGCGCTTGTTCACCTCGCACAGGACATTCGAATTGCCGGTCAGTGCTTTTGCATTTGACGCAATGCTATTCGAGAAACAATAAAACACAACAGGAGATGATCATGCCAAGCATGAACAAATCACGCGTCGGCCGAATCGGTAACGCGTTGGGCACAACTATGTCCAAACAAACTTCAGAGTTTGAGAAAAAGAGCGCGGATGTGAACATACCAGCGATCCGTGATGTGCGCGACGCGGTCGATGAATTCATGACGCGCTTTGAGACTTTCAAACAAGCCAATGACGATCGTTTGCGTGATGTCGAGCGTAAACAAGTGGCGGATGTCGTGACCGTGGAGAAGGTCAATCGTTTGAACGAAGCCCTCGACCAGCAGCAAAAGGCGGTCGATGGGTTGGCACTGTCCGTGCGTCGTCCCGAATTTGGCACAGGCATGAACCTGGATCCGTTATCACGGGACCACAAGACAGCATTCGATACTTATGTACGTCGCGGTGAGGTGAGTGCGCTTCGTTCACTGGAGGAAAAGGCTCTATCTGTTCAGTCTGATCCGGACGGTGGGTATTTAGTGCCAAAAGAAACAGAGCAGATGATTGATAGAATTGTCTCCCAAGCATCGCCCATCCGCGCCATTGCTGGCGTCAGGCAAATTGGAGCGGCTTCTTACAAGAAGCCATTTGCCACTACGGGTGCTGCCTCTGGTTGGGTTGGTGAGATTGATCCACGCGGGGAAACAACGACCCCAACCATTGCGGAACTTGAGTTCCCGGTAATGGAACTCTATGCGATGCCAGCGGCGACATCGACATTGTTGGACGATAGTGCGGTCAACATAGATCAGTGGATTGCGGAAGAAGTGCAAACGGCCTTCGCGGAACAGGAAGGCGCCGCATTCGTAAATGGAGATGGCGTGAAAAAGCCTCGTGGCTTTTTGTCGTACAGCACGGTTGAAAACGACGCCTGGACCTGGGGCAATGTGGGCTACATTGCGACAGGCACAGCGGGCGCATTCCCGGCGTCTGAGCCCTCAGACGTTCTGTTGGATCTAGTTTATTCCGTCAAGTCCGGTTATCGGGCGAATGCAAATTTCGTCATGAACCGACAAACCCAATCGCAAATCAGAAAATTCAAGGACGCGGATGGTAACTATCTTTGGCAGCCGAGCCTGGTGGCTGGTGAAGCACCCCGGTTGATGAACGTGCCAATCGCTGAAGCCGAAGACATGCCAGATGTTGCAGCTGATAGCTTCGCGATTGCTTATGGCGATTTTCAGCGCGGCTATCTGATTGTAGATCGCTTAGGTGTTCGGGTCTTGCGGGATCCTTATAGCGCCAAGCCCTATGTGCTGTTTTACACCACCAAGCGCGTTGGCGGTGGTGTTCAGAATTTCGAAGCAATCAAGCTCCTGAAATTCGGCGTCGCTTAGGAAACACGATCATGGCGAAAAACCACGAACAGAGAGAATGGTTTCAGTCTCTGGACCCCGCAGTTACCGAAATGACCCGTGTGGGCATGCCGATCAATCAAAAAGGACAGAGGCGTGTTGATCATTTTGTTCTAGTCGGTGTGGCTGGAGAACCTTTGTCCACCACGAAATGTATTTCGCTTCGGCTTGAAGCGAGCATGGACGGCGCACATTGGGAACCTGTTATCGATGACGCTCATGTGCGCGGTGGATCTGTGGATGCAAAAGGTGAATTCGCCATGATCGACAATCACAAGGATACTGGGCTGGTTCATTCCATCTGTTATGAGGGGTGCGGGCCTTATAGCCGTGTTCAAGTTGCGATTTTGGGGCGGCATGAAAAAGGAACACCCATAGCCGCATTGGCTTCTCGAATGCCTGATGGTGGTCGCCAGTTTCCTTGACATGCGGAATTTTTGAAAATGAGCAGGAATGAGTGCGGTCTCGTTCGCATGCTGACCCAAAAGGTTGATCTTCATGACGCTTTCATTAGTAACCGGCCCTTCGGCTGAACCCTTAGACTTGCTTGATGCAAAACTTCACCTTCGTGTGGACGGTACAGACGAAGATAGTCTCATCGAGGGCTTGATCGCCGCCGCGAGGCTGAGTGTCGAGGCAAATGTAGGCTTGGCTCTCATTGATCAAACGTGGAAATGGTCGCCTGAGAAAAGCGGCAAAACAGGTGGCGACTCGCATTATGAAATACCGCTGGGTCCGGTGAGCTCAATTGTATCGGTGTCAGTCGCTGGGCAAACACTTCCGCCCAGTGAGTATTCGTTTATTGCGGGCTTGAGTGCGAGCGTGACGTTTAGCAACGCTCTGAAAAATTCAGAGATCCACATCGTTTTTGTGGCTGGCTTTGGACAGGAGGCGAGTGACGTACCGCGTGACTTACGCCACGCGGTTGCGGTGCTGGTGGCTCATTGGTTTGAAAATAGGGTGCCAGGCGGTCTAGGCGATATGGGATTGCCTGGCTCCGTATCCACTTTGTTGTCTTCCTACAGAAAGGTGCGGTTGTGATCGGAGATTTGCGTCATCGGGTGACGTTGCAACAAGCCGTTCGCACACCGGATGCAGGGGGTGGGGCTGATCTCGTCTGGACCGACATAGCAGCGGTATGGGCATCAGTTGTTGCTGTCAATGGTTCAGCGCGGGATGCATCTGACAAGATCGATACACGAATACGGACGAAAATCCGTGTGAGATTTCGCACAGGCATCATGCCTGGTATGAGGTTTGTTGAGGGCGCTCGGACATTCAATATTCAAGCGGTTCTTGATGAAGAGGGAAGCCGTCGATGGTTATTGTGCCTTTGTGAAGAGGGAGAAGTTTGATGAGCTTGTCAGCGAGTTGGGAATTGCAAAAGGCAATTCACACGACCCTGGTCAGCGACGCTACATTGTCAACATTAGTGGCGGGGCGGATTTATGATCGCCCGCCCGACGATGTTGCGTACCCCTTTATCACTCTGGGTGACACCGATGTTGTGGCAACAGGCGACGGGACAGATGCGGCGCACACGTTGGTCCTTATCACCTGGTCTCGCGCAAAAGGGCGTAGGGAAGCGAAAGAGATCATGAGTGGCGTATGCGACGCTCTAAATGGTGCGTCATTGACGCTTGCGGGACATGTTCTGGTGAACCTGCAATTTGAACAGGCGTCGCTCAAGTATGCGCCTGACGCTGATGCGCTTCGTGGACAAATTCGTTTTCGGGCCTTTACAGAAGCCAACACCTAATTTTTACGGAGGGTCACATGACCGCACAACGTGGCAAGGATTTACTATTGAAAGTTGACATTGATGGTCTGGGGGCATTCGCAACGGTCGCCGGATTGCGGGCTCGTTCACTTGCGTTCAATGCACGCTCCGTGGATGTGACAGACGCGGATTCTGTTGGCGAGTGGCGCGAGTTACTTGCAGGAGCAGGCGTGAAATCAGCCAGCTTGAGCGGTAGTGGTATTTTTAAAGACGCTACATCTGATGAAACGATACGCGGATATTTTTTTGACAGCATAATCAGAGATTGGCAGGTGGTCGTTCCAGATTTCGGGATTGTTCAAGGCGCCTTTCAGATCACCTCCCTTGAGTACGCGGCGTCGCATGATGATGAAGTGCGGTTTGACCTCGCACTAGAATCCGCCGGTGCACTCATATTTGCAGGAGCGTGAAATGGCCAATAGGCACCGCGGTGAAGTGGCTTTGCAAGCTGGTGGCGAGAGTTTCACCCTGTGCCTGACTTTGGGCGCGTTGGCGGAGCTGGAAGATATTTACGGTGGCGAGGATATTCTGACAGTTGCTGGTCGGTTTTCCAGCGGAAAGCTCACGTCGCGAGACGCTGTAAATTTGTTGAAGGCCTCGATGAAGGGCGGCGGTCACAATGTGAGTGCCATCGATTTTGATCAGCTTTCATTTGAAGGGGGTATGGCTGGTCTCATTCGCACCTTGGCAATGTTGTTGCACGTAACTTTTGCGACGGAGGTGAGCACAGCAGTGAAAAAAGAACGAGACGACGACATTGGAGAGGATAGAGACAATGTCCCTTTCCCTGGACGCCCCTTCTGAGTTTCGCCTTCACCATTTTGAAGTGGACGCCTGACCAAGTGTGGGCTGCATCCCTGTCGGAGATCGAATTGGCGGCAAAGGCTTTTGCGCCACGGACGCGTTCAATCCTGTCCTGGAATAATTTGCAAGAGTTGATGGTGGCATTTCCAGACAAAACGAGCTGAAAGGAAATCCTATGAACTTTGACGATATTGAGCCAAGTCGATTGAGTTCAGATGTTGCGCTGTTGAAAAGTGAATTTGACGCCGCCGCGCGCAGCAGTAGAAATTTGGGACAGGAGGCGAAAACGGCTTTCTCCGGAATTAGCGTTGAAGGTAACCGGGCTGTAGGGGGTAGCAAGGAATTGGGTCGTGTATTGGCTGGTGCTTTTGGAGATGTAGTTGCGGGAGGCAAATCCCTCCAAGGCATTTTGAGGTCTGTTGCAGGCGATCTTGCGAAACTCGCTGTTCAAAACATCTTTGGTACTGCCGGCAAAAATGATGGGTTTGACCTTAGTGGTCTGTTGGGCGGGTTGGTGAGTGCCAACGCGAAGGGCAATGTCATCCATGGGGGCAGAGTGCAGGCATTTGCGAAAGGGGGGGTGCTCTCAAGCCCGTCGCTATTTCCGATGGCTAGTGGCGTTGGGTTGGCTGGGGAGGCAGGTCCTGAAGCCATTTTGCCTTTGTCGCGCGGTTCTAATGGCAAGTTGGGTGTTGCCACCCAGGATAGCGCCCGGCCTATTTCAGTCACGTTCAACGTTACTGCGACTGATGCCGCCAGTTTTCGACGCAGTGAGACGCAGGTCGCAGCAATGTTAAACCGCACGGTCTCCAGAGGTGCGCGCAATCTTTAATCCTTCATTTTGAGGTGTGTTGATGGCTTTCCACGAAATTCATTTCCCTCTCCGGGCAGCCTTTGGGGCTTCTGGCGGTCCTGAACGACGCACAGAAATTGTCTCACTCGGGTCAGGGCATGAAGAGCGCAACAGTCCGTGGGCCTTATCGCGCCGGCGCTACAATGCAGGTTCGGGTGTACGCTCGCTGGATGATATTCACCTAGTGACGGAGTTTTTTGAGGCCCGCCAAGGTCGGTTGCATGGTTTTCGTTGGAAAGACCGCGCTGATTTTTCTTCGACAAAACCGAGTGGCACGGTGACCTCCCAAGATCAGGTGCTTGGGTCGGGAGATGGGGTGACCGCAACATTCCAAATTGCCAAATCCTATCATTCAGGAGAGGTCGAATATCGCCGCTTCATCGCCAAGCCGGTGGACGGGAGTGTCCGCGTATCTGTCGATGCGGTTGAGTTGGAGCCGGGCACAGCTTTTATCGTCGATCATACGAGCGGTCTGGTCACTTTCCTGAGTGGAAACGAACCCGCACCGGGAACGACCATTCGGTGCGGATTTGAGTTCGATGTGCCCGTTCGCTTCGATAGTGATTTTTTGGAAATTAACTTGGCTGCGTTTGATGCAGGCGATATTCCCTCCATTCCACTTGTGGAAATCAGACTTTAAAGGATGTCGACATGAAATCTCTTTCATCTGAATTTCAGGCACATCTGGACAGTGGAAGCACAACCCTTTGTCATTGTTGGCGGTTGCAGCGACCTGACGGTGCCGTCGCTGGGTTCACGGAACATGATCGAGATTTGGTCTTCGATAACATTGTCTATGAAGCAGCGGCCGGGTTCACCACAAGTTCGGTCGGGTCCTCGAATGGCTTGGCGGTAGATAATTTAGATGTGGTTGGGGCGCTGGAATCTTCGCACCTAACAGACGCAGATTTGGCTGCTGGCTTTTATGACAATGCCGACATTGAGATTTGGCGGGTGAACTGGCAGGACACGCAGCAAAGAGTTTTGCTACGAAAGGGAAACCTTGGTGAAGTTCAAAGAAGCAATCAGGGATTTTCCGCTGAAGTGCGTGGTTTGAGCCATCGGCTCAATCAATCAACAGGTCGTCTCTTTCAATATGCGTGCGATGCGGACCTGGCAGATGCTCGGTGTGGCAAAGAACTTATCCTGGGTATTTTTGCAGCGTCTGGTTCGATAACCGCTATTCGTGAAAACAGAATTTTGACGGTTTCCGGGTTGACCGCTTTTGATGACGGATGGTTTTCACGCGGGCTTTGTACTTTCACATCAGGTGCCAATCAGGGTGAGGTCATGGAAGTGAAATCTCATACACGTCGCGCCGGAGATGTTGTGATTGAGCTTTGGAACGCGCCGACGCAGAGCGTTGAGCTGGGTGGCGGGCTTTCAGTTAAGGCGGGATGCGACAAGCAATTAGATACCTGTCGCCAAAAATTCTCAAACGTCGAACGTTTTCGAGGGTTTCCCCATATGCCAGGGAATGATTTTGCACTTTCTTATGCCAGGCGGGGTGCCGCCAATGATGGGGGCAAGTTGATATGAACCGTGTTTACGGGCGCGAAGAAATTGTCCTCCGCGCACGACAGTGGATCGATACCCCTTACAAACATCAGGCGAGCCTTAAAAGGATTGGCACTGATTGTCTTGGGCTCATTCGAGGTGTTTTTCGAGAACTTGAAGGGTTTGAGCCGGAAGATCCACCGGCTTACAGCCCTGATTGGTCAGAAGCCTCGGGGCCATCTGGATTCATTGAGGAGGCGATGGCGTTAGCCGCAAGGCGTCATCTTTGTGAGGTACCTACAGATGCTGCAGCATTAGGCGATGTGCTTTTGTTTCGAATTTCCGCGAGATCTGCGGCAAAACACGTTGCGATCATGAGTGAGGAAAATCGAATGATCCATGCCTGTTCTGGTCGCGCCGTAGCAGAGGTGGCATTCGAGCCCTGGTGGCGACGGCGTCTCACGTATGTTTTTCATTTTCCAGGAATTGAAACCGAATGGCTTCAGTAATTCTCAGCGCTGCGGGTTCAGCAATTGGCTCAAGCTTGACCCCAGCTGGCGTTAGCTTTCTCGGTGCCAATATTTCAGGTGCCACACTCGGCAATGCCTTGGGCAGTGCTGCGGGTTCGATCATCGATCAATCCCTCTTTGGCTCAACGGCAACGCGCGAAGGGCCGCAGTTGGCGGACCTTAGTGTGCAATCATCGACGGAGGGGGCAGCCATTCCCCGTGTCTATGGGCGTGTTCGTTTAAGTGGACAACTTATTTGGTCCACTCAGCTCAAAGAAACGGCGACGACGAGTGGGTCCGGAGGTGGGAAAGGAGGCAGCAGTGGCAATAGTGTTGAGACGACAAGCTATTCCTATTCTGTTTCATTTGCCGTAGCGATTTGCGAAGGTCCGATTGCGCGTATTGGCGCAATCTGGGCGGATGGAAACCTGCTTGATTTGACGCAAGTTGATTACCGTGTCCACACAGGCACAGAGGATCAAGCTCCAGACAGCACGATTGAAGCAGTTGAGGACGCTGGAACCACGCCTGCGTATCGCGGTGTCGCCTACATTGTGTTTGACAATCTGGCGCTCTCCAATTTTGGCAATCGACTACCACAGCTTACTTTCGAGGTCTTTCGGCCGCTTGAGGACATTGAGAAAGATATCCGTGCAGTGACTGTCATTCCCGGGTCGACGGAATTTGGGTATGACACAACATCCTTCCGCAGGATTTTTGCTGATGGAGTCAGTCACACAGAAAATGTGAATAATCAAACCGGTGCAACTGACTGGACGGCGTCGCTGGATGATTTGCAGGCAACATGCCCCAATTGCGCGTCGGTTGCATTGGTGTCGGCCTGGTATGGCAATGATTTACGGGCTGGGACATGCACCATTGAGCCAAAAGTAGAGCAGTCTGATAAAACAACAATACCGGAAGATTGGAAGGTCGCGGGGCTTACCCGTGGAACAGCTGCCCCCGTCAGCACGGTTGAAGGACGCCCTGCATTTGGAGGCACCCCATCTGATAATTCGATCAGACGTGCCATCGAAGATCTGAGATTACGAGGTCTATCAATTCTCTTTTATCCGTTTTTGATGATGGATATTCCAGACGGCAATAGCTTACCAGATCCGTATGGGAATTCCGAACAATCAACCTACCCTTGGCGAGGACGTATCAGTGTTGAACCGGCACCTGGGTTTGTGGGGTCACCAGATAAGAGCGCAGCGGTCACCTCACAGGTAGCCTTTTTTTTTGGCACGGCGTCTGCTAGTGATTTTTTCGTTGATGGGTCTGGCGTCTCATACACCGGACCGGATGAATGGTCCTATCGTCGTATGGTGCTGCACAATGCAGCACTTTGTGCGTCGGCAGGGGGCGTTGATGGGTTTCTGATTGGATCAGAAATGCGTGGCTTGACCCAGCTGCGCGACAGCGCTGACAGCTATCCGTCAGTGGCGCAATTTGTTGCGCTAGTTGTCGAAGTGCGCGCGCTGCTTGGCCCGGATACAAAGATTTCATACGCAGCTGATTGGTCGGAGTATTTTGGGCACCAACCTCAAGATGGAAGTGGCGACGTCTATTTTCATCTGGATCCCCTTTGGGGGCATGCAGATGTCGATTTTGTGGGTATCGACAATTACATGCCGCTGGCTGATTGGCGCGATTCGCACGGCCATCTGGACTGCCTGAGCGGTGCGAGCAGCATCTATGACATGGACTATTTGAAGGGAAACATCGCGGGTGGCGAAGGGTATGACTGGTACTATGAAAGCGATCATGCCCGAACAGAACAAATCCGCACGCCGATTACAGATGGTGCTCACGGCAAGCCGTGGGTATTTCGAAATAAGGATTTGGTGAATTGGTGGTCTCAACCCCATCACAACCGACCCGCTGGAATTGAAGAACCGACAGCCTCACTTTGGATGCCCGAAAGTAAACCTATCTGGCTGACTGAATTTGGATGTCCCGCTGTCGACAAAGGGGCAAATCAACCGAACGTCTTTGTAGATCGAAAATCTTCTGAAAGTGCTGCCCCTCATTTTTCAAATGGGTTGCGCGATGACTATGGACAGAGGCGCTTTCTGCAAGCCCATCTCAATTATTGGGATGGAGACGCAATTGGATTTGATGAAAGCAACAACCCGGTTTCCTCGATCACAGGCCAGCGAATGCTCGACGTTGCCAACATGTTTGTTTGGGCGTGGGATGCGAGGCCGTTTCCATCATTTCCGTTGCTCACCTCAGTGTGGTCCGATGGCGAGAATTGGAAGCTGGGACACTGGGTTGCCGGCAGGTTGGGTGCTGTTCCACTTAGTTTGTTGGTCCAGGAAGTCACAAAAGACGTTGGAAGTGTCCCTTTAATTGCCGCTGGTCTGACAGGCACCGTAGATGGTTTCGTCGTCGACCGTATTATGTCGCCACGGCAAGCTCTTGAACCTTTGATGTTGGCACATTTTTTTGACGTAGCAGAGAGCGAAGGGCAATTGCGGTTCCAGCATATGGGAAACGAACCCGTCGCTAGCTTCTGCGCGGAAGGTTTGGCCGTCGGGCCGGATCAAACGAACGCAGGTTTTTCACTGGTCCGGGGACAGGAAACGGAATTGCCTGTCTCTGTAAAACTTACTTATATCGACCCAGATATCGGCTATCGGCAGGCGGCCGTTGAAGCAAAGCGTCAAACAGTTCATTCCGAACGTGTCTCCAGTGCAGCGCTCCCTATTGTCCTGTCACAACAAGAGGCACAACGCATTGCAGATGTGTGGCTGCAAGACACGTGGGTAAAACGAGAGCGTGCTACGTTGATGTTGCCACCTAGCAAAATAGCTCTCGACCCAGGTGACACGTTCAATCTTGAGTTGGAAGAACGTGATGCGATTTATCGGCTGACAAGTTTGCATGATGCTGGCGTGATCGAGGCGGAAGCTGTCCGCACCCAGGCGAATATCTTTGGTCTTTTGGCAGCCCCTGAAAGGGATGGTCGGCTTGATCAAGTTTTAACTTATGGTGCGCCGAATGTGGCTTTCATGGAGCTTCCACTTCTAACCGGTCAGGAAAAACCCTACGCCCCTCATGTTGCCGCCGCTGCGGATCCGTGGCCAGGCGGTGTTGCCTTTTACAAGAGCGCCACGGGATCTGGGTATGCACTTGATCTTGTGATCGACAATGCTGCGACCATGGGGCGGACAATTTCTTCGCTCAATTCGGGACCGGTTTCGAGGTGGGATAGATTGAACGTGGTTCAAGTGGTTTTGAGCCACGGAGAATTACAGAGCATTGAGGAGCTGAGCCTGCTCGGTGGCGCAAATTTAGCAGCGATTGAGAATGAAAATGGTGACTGGGAAGTACTGCAATTCTCCAAGGCAGAGCTAATTGATGTGAACACTTATAATCTCTCTGGTCTGCTGCGCGGACAGGGGGGCACAGAAACCGCGATGCGATCCCCTTTGGCTGATGGCGCACGATTTGTTTTGTTGAACGAAGCGCTGAGCCAAGTGTCTTTGAATGAGGGTGATCGTGAGCGCGATTTTCACTGGCGCTACGGGCCACGCGCGTACAGCTTCGAACATGAAACATATGTGACCCAAGTCAAAAGCTTTGCTGGGATCGGAGCGCGTCCCTTGTCGCCCGTTCATATAAAGGCTCGTCGTCTACAGAACCAAGATATCGACATCTCTTGGATAAGGCGCACACGTCTCGCAGGTGACAGCTGGTCAGGTGTAGAAGTGCCGCTAGGTGAAGACACAGAGGCTTATGAGGTCGACGTTCTGNGNGAGGGTTCCGTGAAGCGTACTTTGATAANCAATGAGGCAACTGCGANTTACAAAATGAGTGAACAATTGGCAGATTTTGGCACCTCGTCATTTGGCAATCTTGCTATTCGTGTCTTCCAAGTGAGCCAAACCTTTGGACGAGGCATAGGGGCAGATGCTGAATTTTCTTTTTGAGTCTCGGCGGTTGTCGTTGAGAAAAGTATAGGAAAATAAACCTANATAGTCTAAGGTGCTTCCATGAAACAATCTAGTCTTTTGAAGGCCCCTATTNTTGATCCTATTCTACCGCTCCCGGTGAACGTGGGCCGTTGCAAGGGAGAGTTTACGGGCGCAGATCTTCTTTTTTATGGCATCACTGTTTCCCAATTTGGGGGGTCCCATTCAGACGAGGTTCTGGAGGCATTGAGCTGGGTCCTCCTCAATCGACGTGGCGCAGGGCAGGGATTGGACCCGCTGTTACTTCCCGAAGGCGCAGCTACTGACTGGATAGAGAGTGCGCTCAACATAAGTATCTCTCCGCATGTCGCCCGTGCTATTTCAATTTTTGCCCTTGTCGTTTCTGGTGCTGTGATTGACCCAGTGCGGGGTGCCACACGGTTTCANGGCCATCGAGAGACCCCCAGTTGGGCCGAAAAAATGGGCTTGCANGCGGTCATTGGTCCGTATCTGTTTTACGCAGTCAGTCGCTAGAACTGCCGACCGAGCCATCGCGTGTTATTGGGCTGTGACGAATGATTGCCTGTTATTGGGTCAAACCCATTCTCCATCCAAAAACGTAGACCATTTTCATTATGGGCATTCACGCCGACGTGCGCAGCTGAACTTCCCCTCTTTTTTGCATTCTCCACCCATGCACCAAGAAGTCGTGGCCCCATGCCTTGTCTGTGTAACCGTGGATGCAAGTTGAGGTGCAAGTGGGANGGAAACTCAGAAACGATCGACTGTGGTGTTTTGTGCGGATAATGAATGCTCTGAATGCGGTGCTGATCAGCGGTCCAATTTTGTCGATCCGAGATTTCAGGCGCAGCGTATTTTGCGCGCAGGCCAGGCCACCATTCTTTTTCCAAGCGCATTTCAAAGTCTCGGGTTGACAGCGCGCCAACAGCATAGCCAGCAACACCTTTTTCATCCTCCGAGACGACACACAAATCAGGGCACAACATTAAGTATGGCGCTGAATAAATGTGAGCGAGCAAAAATNGATCTTCATACAAATGGCTGGCATCGTTGCCACTGTCCCCGGTTATTAAGGAAATGATGTAAAAGTCGTCGAGATCTGAAAGTTTGGCCGATCGAATTTTCACCAATGCTCTGGCTCCGAGTTTTTTGAACAAACACATCGTAACTTCTATGCAAATTGCATGTGTACTCTTTTTGTTTGATTAGAACTTTCTCCGTATTCTGGTGATGTGTCGCTTGCCGCGACGTGTCAGATCAGTTGGAGCGAGTCCATGGCGTACAGAACGTCAAAACAAATGATATTCTTCCCAAATAAACGAAAAATCTCGTTAGGACGTCTGTCACTCATCGCGGCCATAACAGGTGTCGCATGCGTGGTCTTTCTGGCAGGCGTGCGCGTGGGCGCAAAAAATGCCTCCCTCATCAGTGATACCACGCCTCTTTTAACTGCAGAGTTAGCGACAATTTCCCGTTAGCGCTAACCACGCGGTCACAGGCGAAATTNCCCAANACGTCAATTACTGGTATGACTGCCTTCAAAGTACAATGGAGGCTTTTCATGGATCTTCAACTTCACGGCAAATCAGCTCTGATCACAGGATCATACCGTGGCACTGGCGAGGCGATTGCCAAAATCCTTGCTACGGAAGGAGCGACTGTCTTTGTGCATGGATTGGAGGTTGGTGCTGCTGATCCGACTGTTGAAGAAATTAGGTCGCAAGGTGCTATCGCCCATGCCGTCACAGGCGACATTCGAACGGATGAAGGGGCAGCGCGTCTTGCAAATGAAGTAGCAGCAATTGGATCTATCGACATCTTGGTCAATAATTATGGAACGGCGGACCGTGCCACATGGAAAACCGCCGACAGCGCCGCCTGGCATGAGGCGTATGATGTGAATGTCATGTCTGCTGTGCGGATGATTGGCCATCTAATGGAACCGATGAAGGAGCGTGGATGGGGGCGCATCATTCAGTTAGGAACCATCGGGTCGACTACACCGGCTGCGCGCATGCCGCATTATTATGCCTCCAAGGGAGCTTTACACACGATGACGGTTAGTCTCGCAAAAGAATTGGCGGGTTCAGGTGTTACCTCCAATATTGTAAGTCCTGGTCTTATCAAAACCGCGGAGGTTGAAGCGTGGTTTACAACGTTGGCCAAAAAGAACGGGTGGGGTGATGATTGGGCAGACATTGAAGCAAAGGCGATGAAAGAGGTGACCGGCGGTTTGACGGGGCGCATTGCAAGAACTGAAGAAGTGGCTTCACTCGTCGCCTTTGTCGCGAGCCCGCTGGCCGATTCTATTACCAGCACAAACTTCCGCATTGATGGCGGGGCAACAGCGATTGTTTCCTAAGAGGCAGATGCAATGACCACAGGCTGTAAGTAATTTTGCTTAATCCCGTAGGGTCATAGGTGAAATTGGGGTGAGCAAAACAAAAAAGGAAGAGCGCACCCCTTGCCTTGCTTGCGTGGCTTCACGACATGTCTCAAGCTGCAGAAATTGGAAAAGTATAACTGCTCAAGTGAGAGTGTTCGCGCAAATGCATGATTTCCGTTTTGATCCCTGCCGACTGCCGCCAGAAGCAGAAGAGCTTCGTGGTGAAGTTCGGACCTTCCTAAAAGATGCACTCAAAGGCATTCCGCCAGTTGTGCGCGCACAAACTTGGAGCGGCTACGATCCCGCCTTCAGCAAAAAGCTTGGGCAAAAAGGCTGGATTGGCATGACCTGGCCAAAAAAGTATGGAGGTCATGAGCGAACGGCTCTTGAGCGGTATGTGGTGCTGGAAGAAATGTTGGCCGCTGGAGCGCCGGTTGGCGCCCACTGGATCGGAGANCGTCAAAGCGGCCCTCTTTTGTTGAACTTCGGAACAGAAGAGCAAAGGCAAAAAATTCTTCCTCAAGCAGCACGCGGCGACATTCTTTTTTGTATCGGCATGAGTGAACCAGACAGTGGGTCTGATCTCGCGGCAACTCGCACGAAGGCTGAAAAGGTCGCGGACGGGTGGCTCGTCAATGGGACCAAATTGTGGACGTCAAATGCCCATAATGCTCATTATATGATCGCGCTGTTTCGTACGAGTTCTAATCCAGACAATAAACACGCAGGCCTGACGCAATTTCTTGTTGATCTGACAATTCCCGGAATTTCAATTCGACCGATTAAGGACCTCACGGGCAATGCGCATTTCAACGAAGTCGTTTTCGAAGATGTCTTTGTGCCAGATGATATGGTCGTTGGCGAAGAAGGGAATGGCTGGGCGCAGGTAACGGCAGAGCTTGCGTTTGAACGCAGTGGACCTGAGCGTTATCTCTCGAGTTATCTGTTGTTGGGGGAGCTTATCCGTGAACTCGCACGGCGCGGCGACAGAAGTGCTGATGCCGAAGTTGGACGTCTGATTGCNCANCTTGTTACTTTGCGGCAAATGTCGCTTTCCGTTGCTGGCCTATTGGAGGCCGGAGAGAACCCAATTCTGGAAGCCTCGGTCGTAAAGGATTTAGGTGCCCTCTATGAACAGGAGTTACCTGTAAAGGCGCATGAACTCGCTAATGTTGAGCCGATGATCGGAACCGGCAGTGACTATGGTCAAGTGCTCGGTTTTCTCTCTCAGGCAAGTGTTTCTTTCTCCCTGCGCGGCGGCACCCGTGAAATCCTGCGGGGCATTATTGCGCGCGGATTGGGATTGCGGTGAAGGGAGCAGAGGACAAGTCATGAATGAATTTCAAAACATACTGAGTGAAACCATCGAGCGCCTTTTGAGCGACCACGTGACCAAAGAGGTTGTCCAGGCGGCTGAAGAAGGAACCTGGCCGTCTGCTCTTTGGAATGCATTGGAAGAGAACGGCCTCACGCGGCTTATGGTTAGCGAAGAAAAGGGCGGTGCTGACGGCACATGGGCAGATGCACTGATTTTGCTGAGAGCGCAAGGCCGTCATGCCGCGCCTGTTCCTCTAGGCGAGACATTGTTGGCGAGCTGGTTGTTGTCCAGCGCGGGGCTCAATGTGCCAGATGGTCCACTCACACTTCTCAACGATGTTACTTTGACAGGGCAGAGCGGTGCTTGGAAGTTGAGCGGGACGGCGGCACACGTTCCCTGGGGGCGCAATGCGATTTTTGGCGTGGCGGTTCTCGATGGGCCGGACGGCGTGACCTACGTGGCACGAACACCCCTTACTGAAACACAAAAGAACCAAGAGCTAAACACAGCGCGCGAGCCACGCGATACAATTCAATTTGACGGCGTGTCTGTTGAGGCTGCGCCCTGTCAATTGCCAGGTGATTTGCCAAAAGATCTACATGTCTGGGGCGCTCTGATGCGATCAAGCCTAATGGCAGGTGGGCTGGAATATTTGCAATCGCAAACAGTTCAATACGCCAATGAACGCAAACAATTTGGCAAACCTATCGGCAAATTTCAGGCCATTCAACAGCAACTCGCTGTTTTGGCAACGCAGGCAGCGGCGGCGGGAGCTATTGCGGCTCACGCCTGCGAAGCAGCATCATCAGGCGTGGACTGCTCTTTCGAGGTGGCTATCGCCAAAACAAGAATTGACGAAGCTGTGAACATTTCAACCTCCATTGCCCATCAGGTGCATGGAGCAATCGGCTTTACCTATGAGCACAACCTGCATTTGGTCACACGCCGATTATGGAGTTGGCGCGCCGAGTTTGGCAGTGGGCGGGAATGGGCCGCGAAGCTCGGTCGAGAGGCTATCACGCGGGTAAATGAAGGCGAAGGCGACACCCTCTGGCGCTATGTCACGTCACGTTAATGTTCCAAAAAAACATATTCAAAAAAAGAGATTTCCAAGGAGTTTGCCATGAACGTATCTGAAGCGCTGGAAAGCAGGATCACCTGCCGCGCCTATACTGATCAGCCAGTTGAGGCAGAGAAAATAAACCGGATTTTGACAAGTGCCGCGCGCACGCCCTCAGGCGGCAATCTCCAACCCTGGCATGTCTGGGCGATTGGCGGCGAAAAATTGGCGGCCTTTAGGTCGATCATTCAGGAAAAAATTGTCGACAATCCATTTGGAGATGGCTCTACGGAATACGACATTTACCCGAAAGAGCTGAGCCAACCGTATAAGGGGCGGCGCGCCAAGTGCGGCGAGGATATGTACGCGAGTATTAATGTTCCACGTGAAGACAAAGAGAGCCGCCAGAAGCACTTCAATAGGAATTTTGATCTCTTCGGGGCGCCTGCCGCAATGTTCTTTGCCATTGATCGTCAAATGGGTGTCGGCCAATGGTCGGATCTGGGCATGTATATTCAGAGCATCATGTTGATGGCGCGTGAAGAAGGTTTGCACACAGCCCCGCAAGAAGCGTGGGCTCTCTGGCACAAGACCATAGGTGATTTCCTCGAAATTCCTGATAATCTGATGTTCTTCTGTGGCATGGGCATTGGCTATATGGATGAAAAGGCGCCTATAAATTCACTGCGCACAGAGCGTGCTGAATTTGAGGAATACGTCAAAATTCAAGGTTTTTAGTAACACTTAGGGAACGACGGGACTGTGTTAACATTATCTAGTGCAATCGTTCATGGCGGGTTCAGGCAGTAATGCGTAAAACGAGTGTCATGAAACATCGGTCCACCATATTCCTTGCCTTGGTTGCCTGTTTTCTCTTGATGGGGACAGGTACTTCCTCAGCGCTTCCAGTAAGCGTTGAGACGCTCAGTCGTCCGTTTGCAAGCTCTCTCATCCGGTCCGATCAGGATGATGCGCGCGATGCCGTTCGTTCTGGCCAAGTCATCTCAATGGAACAGGCTCTCTCGGTTGTACGCTCCAGGTATCCAGGACGGTTGCTGGATGCTGATTTCAATCGGCAGTCTGGCGTATACAATGTAAAAATGCTTTCAGGTGGTGAGGTTGTTTTGGTCGTGGTGAATGCACAGGACGGTCGAATTTTGAACGTTCGAAAAGGGAGCCAGTAAGGTTCGGAATCATTTCCTGCTACCTTCAATGGGAGAAATGTCATGCGCCTATTAGTTGTCGAAGACGATCCAGATTTATGTCGTCAGCTGCGTGACGCGCTGACCGATGCGGGTTATGTGGTGGACACGGCCCATGATGGCGAAGAAGGGCATTTTTTGGGGGACACTGAACCTTATGACGCTGTGATCCTGGATTTGGGTCTTCCGGAGATGGACGGTGTGACCGTTCTAGAAAAATGGCGGCGGGCCGGCCGCAACATGCCTGTGCTGATCCTCACAGCTCGAGATCGTTGGTCAGACAAAGTCTCTGGTTTTGATGCCGGTGCAGACGATTACGTTACCAAGCCATTTTTTACAGAAGAAGTCTTGGCCAGGGTCCGCGCACTCCTGCGCCGCGCTGCAGGGCATGCCACTAGTGAGCTTGAACTAGGCGAACTGCGTATCGATACCCGCAGCGCACGCGTGACATTGAAGGGTGAGCCGATAAAGCTCACTTCTTTGGAATACCGGTTGCTTGCCTATCTTATGCATCATCAAGATAAAGTCGTTTCCCGCACTGAGCTTGTGGAGCATCTTTATGATCAGGATTTTGACCGGGACTCCAATACAATTGAAGTTTTTATCGGGCGTCTGCGTCGTAAACTCGGCAAAGATATGATCGAAACCGTTCGCGGACTAGGCTACCGACTTGCAGCCGCTGAAAATGCGACTTGATAGCCTAGCATTCAGGTTGACCGCTGCCGCAGCTTTGTGGTTGGCGGTCTTTCTAGTGGCTGGCGGCATAGCGCTCTCTACTCTTTTTCGTCAATCAGTTGAGACAACCTTTGATGAGAACCTTGAAGCGATCCTCGATAGTTTAATAGCGACTATTGAGGTTGGGGAAGGTGGGTCACTGACACTGCAGCGACCGTTAAGTGACCCGCGTTTTCAACGGGTCTATTCTGGTTGGTATTGGCAGGTGCGTACTTTTCGCGGCGATCAACCCGTTGCCGTCGGTCGTAAAGAAAGTGCGCTCAGGTCCAGGTCTTTGTTTGATCAGGCACTTCTTGTTCCCAGTCGCACCTTGGGTGTGGATGAAGCCAAACTTGATGAGTTGCTGACGGGACGCGCCTCTGGACCGGAAGCGCAACCGCTACGTGTCGTCGAACGCCTTGTGCAATTACCGGGTATGAGCGCACCTATTTCGTTTTCCGTCGCAGGCAATATGAGCCAGCTGGACGGACAGGTAGAAGAGTTCGCAGGACTGTTAGCGGGCGCTCTAATTGTGATGGGGTTGGGAATTCTGATCGCGATCCTCATTCAAGTGCGCTATGGCCTTCGTCCATTGGAAAGGATGCGCGAGGGACTGCATGCTATTCGGACAGGCGAAGAAACCCGGTTGCAGGGCGATTTTCCAAAGGAGATTGAGCCTCTTGCAGAAGAACTGAACTCTCTACTGGAATATGCGAACGATGTGTTGGAGCGTGCGCGCACTCATGTCGGGAACTTAGCCCACGCGCTGAAGACACCTTTGAGTGTGCTGTCAAACGAGACACGGCAGGATGACGGCAAACTTGCAAAGACGGTTTCTCATCAAACGTCTCTGATGCGCCAGCAAGTTGAACATCACCTAGCGCGTGCGCGGACGGCTGCAAATGCGCGTGTGCTTGGTGCATCCACGCCCGTTGCAGAAGTTTTAGCGGGCCTCACCCGAACGCTAGTCCGTATATATCAAGAGCGGAATGTGAGCATAGAAGAGAGCGTAGAGGACGGCCTGGCGTTTAAGGGTGAAGCTCAAGATCTTGAGGAAATGGTCGGTAATCTTTTGGACAATGCCTGCAAGTGGACGAATGGAAAAGTATGGGTCCATGCCAAAAAAGTTGACGGCAAAATGCCTATGCTGCGCATTGTTATTTCCGATGACGGGGCGGGGCTTCCAGCTGAGAAACGTGCTCTCGTTCTCAAACGAGGAACACGACTTGATGAGGCGGTGCCGGGCTCCGGGTTGGGGCTCAATATCGTTGGTGAGACCGCGGAGCTTTATGGGGGGTCCTTAACGTTGGATGAAAGTGAACAGGGCGGCTTGAAAGCGATACTTTTGCTGCCACGTGTCTAGTTTCCCCCACTATTCCGCCAATTTTAAATGAATGCCAGATGAACAGAGCATTCAGGCATCAATCAATTGAGCGCACCTAATATGTGTCTGGACTTAATAATTTAGACAAATGGGGTTTCGCCATGAAGATCGTCAAACTCGCTGCAATAGGACTGATGACTGTTTCGTTAGCCGGCTGCTATGCGACCGGAGCCGGACCGAGAGAAGGGGCCGGAACGATCATCGGCGCCATCGGGGGTGGTCTGTTGGGATCGCAATTCGGCTCGGGAAGTGGCCGACTAATCGCGACGGGCGTCGGCGCATTATTGGGCGCTGGCGTCGGCCAACAGGTTGGCCGCGGACTTGACGGTCGTGATCAATACCAATTGGGACAGGCGTCTAATGCAGCCCTCTCCACGGGGCAAGAGCAATGGTGGCGTAATGATCAAAGCGGGAACTACGGCAGCGTAGAACCAGGGAATGCTTACCAAACGAGAAATGGCTACTGTCGAGAATATCAGCAAACCGTTTATATCGGCGGTAAACGCCAGCAGGCATATGGCACCGCATGTCGCCAGCCTGATGGTGAATGGCAGGTAATGTAATCCTCCTCGCAATTGCTGCCGATTGAGACGCCACCGGGACAATAATTTGTCCGGGCGGCTTTTCATTTATTGCCGCGAGTTAAGTGATTTTGTAAATCGTATAAGTTGTGCCGCCTCTACTTTGCCCGCATCGTCCAAGCGCGATGACATAGTTGAGTCACTCCTATTTCTCTTCGCCACATTTAAATTTGGCCGTCATGAGGAGAGAATAAGCGGAAGCGTATCGGGACTGATCCCAGTTGCGGTGGACAGTGGGTAGTAGGCATGGCATTTTCGAGAAATGAAAATCATTGCAAAAATTCTTGTTTTCGTCGTGGCGTTGACACATGCCGCATTTCTCATCCTGGAAATGTTCTATTGGGATCACCCCCTCGGAAGAGGTGTATTCGGAACAACCCCTGAAGAATCTGCAATGATGGCAGTTCTTGCTGCCAACCAGGGTTTGTACAATGGCTTCTTAGCCACAGGTCTGCTTTGGGGGTTATTTGCAGGTAAGACAGACGTGATCGTGTTTTTTCTTTCTTGTGTGATTGTCGCCGGTGTCTATGGCGCGGCAACGGCCTCCGGAAACATTCTTTTTGTTCAAGCTCTTCCTGGTGCAGTTGCATTGCTTGCCACACTCGTAACGCTCCGCAAAAATTAAGTTGTTGGACTACCTTCCTTCCTGATCAAGTCGGCGATGGTGCGGCCATCTAAAGTTTGTTCGTCTGAAGCGCTCAACGCTGCGAACATCTCATCGACGGCTTGATCTGTCCCGAGCGTTTCGTCTTTTGCAGCGCCGACACTTTCGGCATGATCGATGATGCTCAAAACTTCACTGACTTTGGTTAAATCAGCTGGTTTGGTAGGAACTAGCTTCGGGCGACTACCTGCCCAAGCAAGCAGGCCCGCATCCCGCAATGGTGCACAGAGCTTTTCAACCGTTTGCGGTGGAATGCCAAGCCGTTCGGACAGTCGCGCGCTGGTCCAGGGCGTATCGCCGGTTTGAAATGAGCGGTGGATGATCGTAATCATGATCAAGGTTAAACGTTTGGCTTGCTCCAGGGTCAGCCGAATGATGCCAGAATCTGGTGATAGGTGGTCTCTGTTTTGGAAATAGTAGGTGACGGAACATCCGACCAACAAAATGAGCCAAGCCGCATATAGCCAGATCATGAAGAGGACCAAACTCGCAAACGCCGAATAGATGGCGGCATAGCGCGCAGATGTCACAACAAATGTTGCAAACGCCCAGCCTGTTCCCACCCACATCACACCTGCGATGGCACCACCGATGAAGGCGGCTGAAAATTTTACCTTTGTATTTGGCACCACGAGATACAAAAATGCGAACGCCAGCATCATGAATGCATAGGGCGCCATTTTGTTGGCTTCCATTAGCAAGGTGCGTAAGGGGCCGAAGCTACCTACGGTATCGAGCAAAAAGGAGCTAACAGTCGTGGCTATCACACCGACAGCAAGAAAAAGAACCAAAGGCCCCAGCAAGCCGACACTGACATAGGATGCCATCTGTCGCGCGAGAGAACGATCTGAAGTTACATGCCAGATATCATTGAATGCAGATTGAATTTTCTGGATCAAAGAAATTAGAGTATAGATCAAGAATATCAAACCAACTGATCCGAGGACGGATATATTTACCTGTTGAACAAATGAGATGACGCGGGTCGTAATCTCTTGGCCTTGCTCACCCATGGGGGCGAGAAATTCAAGCATCAAGGTCTCGATCTGGTCGTCAATGCCGAAGGCTTTTAAAATGGCAAATGTCAGTGCCAGGACAGGTACAATGGACAAAAGCGTTGTATAGACAAGGCTCATGGCACGCAGGCTTGCTTGGCCTGCCAATAAGTCCCTGATGACGACCCATAGAATACGTGCTGCAACGATAAAGGGTCGTTTTAGGATCGTGTCAGAAGAACCGTCTTTGGACCAAACCTCCCGTTCAAATTTTATGAGTAGGTCGGAAAAAAATGTACCGTACAAAAGGTGCCTCCACAGACAAATTACATCGCGCTGAATTTCCTCGAATGTACCTTTTTTGTGCGAATTGGCGAAATTTTGGGTTTTTGCTTGAAATGTTGTGAAAAAAATCCGCCGGAACGCTCAACTCGCCGCTGCGTCAACTGAAATGGGACAGCGTCTAGCTGTTGCGGGTAGGCTCAGGAAGGATTATTCCAGCATTTGGAATTAAAAACGAAGGTGAGAAACATGTCCGAGGCTTGGATTATTGACGCTTGTCGCACCCCACGGGGCATTGGCAAAGTTGGCAAAGGCGCACTGGCGGAAGTTCACCCGCAGCAGCTAGGTGCAACTGTCTTGAAAGCGTTGAAAGAGCGCAACAATATCAAGACGGAAGAAGTCGATGACATCGTTTGGGGCACGAGCTCACAAAAGGGTCCTCAATCAGGTGACCTCGGTCGCATGGCTGCGTTGGATGCTGGTTATGATGTGCGCTCAAGCGGAATGACACTTGACCGTTTCTGCGGTTCAGGCATCACAGCTGTGAATATTGCGGCGGCAAACATCATGTCTGGCATGGAAGACATGACCATTGCGGGTGGCACTGAAATGATGTCACTCTTTGGCAGCATGAACAAAGGCGGTTCGCCTTTCATGGACAATGGCAACAAGCGCCTTCGCCATGAGCATCCACAGCCACATCAAGGTGTTTGCGCTGATGCAATCGCAACGCTAGAAGGTATTCCACGTGATGCGCTTGATGCGTTGGCACTTGTTTCGCAAGAACGTGCAGACGCAGCTATCAAGGCTGGCCACTTCGCTAAGTCGCTCGTTCCCGTCTATCATGAAGATGGAACTTTGGCTCTCGACAAGGAAGAGTTTCCGCGTCCGCAGACGACGATTGAAGGCCTCTCGAGCCTAGCTCCTTCGTTTGAAGCTATCGCTGATTTTGCGCTTGATGAAGACGGCACGACATTCCGCAAATTGGTTCTGGCAAAATACCCAGACCTGAAAATCAACCACGTACACCATGCTGGTAACTCTTCTGGTGTGGTTGATGGCGCAGCGGCTCTTCTCCTTGCTTCTCCAGATTATGCAAAAGCAAATGGCATGAAGCCACGTGCACGTGTTGTGGCGATGTGCAACATGGGTGACAGCCCAACTTTGATGCTGAATGCTCCTGTACCAGCAGCAAAGAAAGTTCTTGCCAAAGCGAACATGAAAATCGAAGACATTGACCTGTTTGAGATTAATGAAGCTTTTGCAGTTGTTACGGAAAAGTTTATTCGTGACCTCAACCTTGATCGTTCGAAAGTTAACGTCAATGGCGGCGCAATGGCGCTGGGTCACCCAATTGGTGCAACTGGATCAATTTTGATCGGCACAATGGTTGATGAACTGGAACGTCAAGACAAGCAGTTCGGCCTGATCACAATGTGTGCGGCTGGCGGTATGGCTCCAGCCATCATCATCGAACGCATGCAATAAGCCATTTGGCTCGAAAATTGAGGCTGCAGAGCATTGGCTCTGCGGCCTTTTTCGTGGCTAAATGGGTTTTATGTGAAGGGATTGTTAAATATAGATCGGCTATTTTGAAGAGACGATGCGTTGAATTTTTCAGCGTCTAGTGGGCTGCCCGCGCGCAGGGTGAAGCCCGTGAGGTGAATAAGTCGAAGTGACAAAGACCGATACAATCCGGGTGTTTTTGAGGCAGTTGCCGCCAGTGGCTGCCGCGAAATTGTTGAGCGCAATCGACAGCGGCGCGTTACCTGCAAAACACCTCGGTCTTTCTGTGGAAGAAGCGCACGAGTGCCTAAGTCCGGACGCCGCTACATTTGAAGAAAAACGCGATCACTCACTCACGCCGATCCGGCTGTTTTTTGCGCCTGTTGAAGACCTGCTTTTTGAGGGAGATCGCGGCCAAAAAGAAACCGGGCTTATTCCACGCAGTTCATTAGAAGTGATCTGGAACTGGATAAAAACCGACCTTCTCCCCGACACATTTCCAGACATGATAGAGCGCGTTGACGCACACGTTCAAAGCGGTGATGTGAATGCGCTAGGCGCTTCTGTCCGGGTCATGCAAGAGACGGCCAGCGCTGCTATGGCGACTGCTCTTGAGCGTAGTGAAACGGGCAAAAAAAAATTCGATGCCATCGTTCGATCACTGGGAGAGTTTCCTGTGTTGGAAGACGCGCGAGAGATTGCAGACGTCTTCGCTATTCTGGATGAAATTACCCAGATGCAAGCGCAGGTGCCGAGACGGATCTCCGTGTTCGACGAGCAGTTGGTGTCGGAAGTCCGAGACCTGTACGACGACTTATATGAACGAGATCCCGACAGAGCGATTTACCTGGCTCTTGCGTTGATGGGGCGATTGGCTGCTCCCTGGCAAATCCTCAGGCTTGCGCGCAAGATTGCCATGAAGAACGACGATACGATGATCTCTCAGACGGATTTTTCTATTCTGGGCGAACGCTTCATCAAACGACTGGAGATAATCTCGTCTTATTTTCAACAGCTTCGTCCAGGCTTATCAGACCTGGACGAGCTAAATTCTCTGATTGTCGAATTTTCAGAACTATCTAAAGGCATCACAAAAGAGATAGCGCTGTTGCGCATAGGTAATTGGGGACAACGGCTCTTGAAAGCGCGAAATACAATTTCCACCGCTATTGGAGATGAATTCGCGCATTATCCAAAAGATCTTTCCTTTGCCCTTCCACTGCAAAGAGTTGGCGGGTTTAGTCGATCTGGTCCCAGACGAGTGGATATCAGCCACGCGCCGGATAACGAAAAAATGTCACGTTGTGTACGAGAACTGACGTTCATGAACGACATACGGACCTATGCACAATCAATCGGTGCGCAAAACGCATTTGATAAAGCCAAGCCAGAGTTAGAAGGCTATATGGTTTCCTATGAGGATGCGATCATTGAGGAGCTTCGGGTGTGTGAACCAGAGGCAGTTGAGAACGCCGAGGCGTATTTGTCAAACGCATGCCAAATCACAGAGTTGCTGATGGGGGATACGGCATCATCGACTTTGCGTAAAAGAGGCCGTGTGGCGTTGCAGGCGTCTGCGTAGATCTGAAAAAATTATGTTTTCCCAAATTGGCTTGGATAAGCGAATAGACCGGGCATGCCACCAGTGTGCAAAAACACCAGTGTCTCTTCTTTGTTAAATTCGCCCGCCAAAATTTTTGAAATAAGTCCCGACATGGCTTTGCCTGAATAGACCGGGTCCAACAGAATCCCTTCGGTGCGTGCCACAAGTTCGATGGCAGAGATCGTACCTTCCGTTGGCAGTCCGTACCCTTCCCCTAAATGTCTGAAGTCAGCATGAATGTCTGTGGTTTGTATTGGATCAGCGCCAATGCGTTTGGCGGTTGCATTCGCGAGCTCGAGTGTTTTATCCGCCAGTGTATCTTGTGTTTCGTGCGCGACATTGATGCTTTGGATACCGATGGAACTTTTTGATAGGGATTGACCAGCGAGCAAACCGCTTTGCGTCCCCAAGCTACTTGTCGCATGGATCAGACGGTCGATGGAGATGCCCAGCGTTTTCGCCTGCGNTTCAATTTCCAGAAAAGCTGCTGCGTAGCCGGTTGAGCCGATAGCGTTTGAACCGCCAACGGGCACGACATAAGCTTCGCCATTGTTGGCGGTGATGTCGGTAAGAACTTCTTCGAACACTGCCATTGCATCGGCACGCTTGTCTTCAATGCGAATCTTGGCACCCAATATTTGATCAAGCAGCAAGTTCCCTGATACGCAGTACGCCGGTTCGTCATAGCTAACGGTATCAAAAAGAATGAGATGCGCCTGTAACCCTGCTTTTGCAGCAGCTGCCGCTGTTTGCCGGGCATGGTTAGATTGAATGGCGCCAGCCGTGACAATATCCGTTGCTTTTTTGGCAAGCGCATCACCGATCAAATATTCAAGCTTACGAGTCTTGTTCCCGCCACCGGCAAGCCCCGTCAGGTCATCGCGTTTTACGAAAAGTTGAGGGCAATTTTTAGTCTCAGTCAGCAGAGCATTGCGAAGTCCGTTCATTTCTTGAAGGGGGGTAGGCCCATCAATCAATGAAAAAAACGGTAAATCGGCGGGGATCATGGACATGGGGTTCGTCCTCCAAATGTAGCTCTAAATCACACCATCATTGCGCAACTTTTCGATCGCGCTTTGATTGTAACCAAGGTCGGTCAAGATTGTCTCCGTGTGTTCTCCAAGCAGAGGCGCTCGGTGACGAATACCGCCGGGTGTTTCAGATAATCGGATGGGGATATCCATGAGAGGGGCTGGTTTTGGCAACCCAGGAAAATCAACCGGCTGCATGAAGTTCATCGCTTGAATGTGGGGGTCAGCCAGGGCTTGCGCTGGTGAATAGACCGGACCTGCGGGAATGCGGGCTGCAGCTAAAGCCTCAAGGGCGTCCTCGGTTGTAAGCGCACTCGCCCATTCAGACGTGCGATCACTCAGGATTTGACCATGTTCGCCACGTTTGAGATCGGTAGAGAAGCGCGGGTCGTCAAGCCATTGCTCTTCTTCCACAAGTTTGGTCCACCGCCGAAACAGCGGATCGCCAATGACTTGAACAAAAATCCAGCCGTCCCTGGTTTGCACACAATCGGCAGGTCCTGCATAGGGACTGCGGTTTCCAATGGCTGTTCTGTCTGTCTGTCGCAGATCTTGTTCTATCAAGTGAAAGTTGAAAAAGTTGAGCGCCGTTGCCAGCAAGGCACCTTCTACCATCTGACCTTTGCCCGTTTGCGTGCGCGCTATGAGAGCGGCCATCGTTCCATAGGCCGACAAAACAGCTGTGCCAAAATCGACCCAAGGCGCATAGCTTTTCGTTGGCGCATCCGCATTGCCGGTGAGAAAGGCAGCGCCACTCATCGCTTGGGCAACACCATCAAAACCCACTCGCTCGGAATAGGGACCCCCATGCCCAAATGCAGAAACAGTCGTCAGGATTATTTTTGGATTCCGGGCCGACAGCGTTGCGTAATCAAGCCCCATCGCCAAAAGAGTTTGAGGGGGAAGGTTCGCCACCACGATATCGGCTTCTTCCACAAGTTTGCCAACGATCTCGCGACCTTCATTGCACATTGGGTCCAGGGTCATGCCCCGTTTGTTGCGGTTCAGTTGGAGGAACATTGTTCCCTCTCCACCTTCGCCGGGAGCCGCGTCAGGGATTACCGGTTGGACAAACCGATCTTCACTTCCTTCACGCTTTTCAATACGAATGACGTCTGCGCCCATGTCAGCCAATAAAGTGGCACAATAGGGACCGGCGATATATCTGCCGAAATCCAGAACTTTTATGCCCTCTAATACTCCTGCCATGACGGCCGCATCCTTTCTCAATTCTCCCAGAGAATCGTCGTTTTTTAAACCAAATCAGGTGAACACTATAACCTGCGTGTGCAATTAGGTTGGATTTTAAGAAAAACTGGTATCCAGCGACATCTGTTCGTTTACGCGACTTGGCTAAATTCAGATCTTGAGGGGCGCGGAGGCATGCAATCAGCATGGCGGCTCCTGAGGTCAAAAAAATATGTACGAGCCAGTGAAACAATTGGGAAGACCAGACACGAAGAAGCCAGCTCAGGCGGCTGTTCGCTGGGACGGAGAATTTGTCGACCGCGCCCGCGAAGAACTGTTCGTCAAAGACACATGGGCGGAAACAGTTGCTCGTAGTAGAGCAATTATGCTTGCCGCTCTTTTGTTTGTTGTTGCCGCTGGGGTTGACTATTTGGTTCTTGGATTAACCCAAGCCTTTCTACAACTATTGGCATTGCGCGTTCTGACATTGATAATCGCGTTCGTGCCTGTCGTGCTTTTTTCAGATGGATCAGATCCAAAATCGTTTCATGGCAGCATGACGTTTACACAGTTATATTTGTTCTCCATTTTTCTCTTGTCTGGCTTAGTCGGTGAAGCTGCTCTGCGAGATATGGTGGTCGCCACCATAGTGATCTTGTTCACCTACTATATCGCTGTGCCAAACAGGCTCATTCATAATGCTATTATTTGCATCGTCTGTAGCATGGCATTCATGGCGGCGGTTAGCATTGGGCCTGGTATTAGTTCTTATGGTTTCGTATTGGTGGTTTTGATGTATGCCACGGTAAACATCGTTGGCATTCAACTTGGCCGTCTTTGGGGTCGCTTGAGACGCGCAGAATATCTTTCACTGCATCACCACAAGACCATGACCGGACGACTTGAAGAAGAAATTGCGGAGCGTCAGATTGCAGAAGTGGAGGCACGCGTAAACGAGAGAAATTTTGAGGGTGTGTTTCGTTCGGCGCCACTTCCCCTGGTTCTCGTACGCCCTGGTGAAACCAAAATCCTTCATGCAAACAGGGCGACTTGTGAGTTGCTTGGTGTTGATGCCAAAAAAATCAGGTCTTTTGACCTTCAGCACGCGCTGAAAGCGGAGATGACGTCAAGTGCGGTCGAAGATATGGGCTCGCTGCTCAAAGCTCATGAGCCGGCTGAATTGGCAATCACGTCGGCAGATGGACGCAAGCTCTGGGTGAACGTTACAACTTCCGCGATGAGGTATCGCGGTTCGTCTGCCATCCTCATCGCGCTTCATGATATTACACAGCAACAGCGCGAAGCAGAAAAACTCCGCGATGCGCGCGATTCTGCCAACGCTGCAAACAGATCCAAGACAGAGTTTTTGGCAAACATGAGCCATGAGCTCAGAACGCCGCTAAATGCGATCATTGGTTTTTCAGAAGCGTTGGAGCGCGAAATCTACGGCCCGCTGGGGAACGACCGATATCGCGAGTATGCCCAAGATATAAACAATTCCGGCATTCATTTGTTGAACATTATCAACGACATCCTTGACCTTTCTAAGATTGAAGCCGGTCATTTCGAGTTGGGTGATGAAGAAGTCGAAATACGTTATTTGATAGACGGAGTGATCCGGATCGTAACGCCACGTGCAGATCAGGCGGGCGTTCAGCTGGAGCGTTGGATGTATGATGAAGAGTTGGTATTGCATTGCGATGAAAGAGCAATCAAACAGATATTGATCAACTTACTCTCAAACGCGGTCAAGTTTTCTAACCAAGGCGAAACTGTGCGAGTTCGGATCGAACGCAATGAAACGGCTTTGCGCATTTCCGTGATCGACAGCGGAATTGGGATGGCGGAACAAGATATTCCACGCGCATTGGAACCCTTCAGGCAGGTTGATGGAACTCTGGCGCGCAATTATGAGGGAACGGGTCTTGGTCTTCCACTCGCGCGGCGCCTTTCGGAACTTCATGGCGGAACCTTGACGATCAAAAGTGCTTTGGGCGAAGGAACCAGCGTTTTTGTTGATCTTCCCCTGGAGCGTATTGACGCAGCGCCGGAAAATCTAGCTCTAGAGCATGCTGAGGCCTCGTGACGTCACCGAGATAAGTCTCTATACCTCTCCCCATCAACGAGCGACATGGAGAGAGATGTGCCACTAAGCCTAGACGAACTCATGCTTTGGTCATTGTTTGCCGTTCTGACAGCGATTGTCGTCGGCTATTTCTTCAGGAGCTTCGGTGCGTCTCGTGCTGAATTTGGTGAAACGGGTGCCGAGGTGAGCGTTTACCGGGATCAATTGGCAGAAGTTGAACGCGACCTTGCCCGGGGCATTCTGGCAGAAGGTGAAGCCGCCGCCGCTCGAATTGAAATTTCCAGGCGTTTGCTGGGCGCAGCTGATGAGGCGGATAGGGCGGCTGTTTCCTCCCAATCGGGACCAGGGAAAATCACGTTGACCTTCATTGCGTTCGCGCTTCCGCTTTTTGCTTTGGCTACTTACCTATCCATTGGCTCGCCAAACCTTCCTGATCAACCCTACGCAGCCAGGCTGTCGCAGCCATTGGAAGAATTGCCGGTCGAAGGTCTTATCGCCAAGCTTGAGCAGCGTTTGAAAGACGAACCAGAGGATNCCCGGGGCTGGCGCCTTATTGGTCCNATCTACCTTCAGATGGGACGCTACGCCGATGCAATTAATGCGTTCGGGCGGATCATGCAGATTGAAGGACGTGATGCAGATGCATTGGCTGGATTGGCTGAAGCTCTGACATTGTCCGGCGATGGCATGGTGCCCCCTCCAGCTATGCAGGCCTTTGAGGCAGCTTTGGCCATTGATCCGGGACATCCAAGAGCCCGGTTCTATGTGGCACTTTCCAAGGCGCAATCAGGCCGTTTTGCCGAAGCTCTTGCAGAGTGGCAGGCGTTGTTGGCAGACGCGCCAGAGGGTGCCCCTTGGCGATCAGCTGTGGAAGCACAAATAGGTGCCGTCCAACAACGGTTGGATGCCGCATCATCTGATAGCCAATAAGCTTTACTGCGTTCGAATGAGCTGAGCAAAAGCGGATGAGAATAATTCCTCAAGGTTTGCAGTGTTGAGAAATTCGCGCAAGGCCGCGCCATTGCTTGTCAATCGGACAGAAGGGGCGGTTTGCGAGCGGTTGACGGTTCCTTCCAGGGCGCCGCGGTTCACCAACTCAGCGGTTACCAAGGCGTTGAGACCAAGAACGCTCATGGAATTTTCTTCAAGAACCAGCCTGAAAAGATAGTAGCCTTTCTCTTCTGCCGCGACCGGCGCATCACCCATCTGGTTGAGCTGAGCAGAGAGGAAGGTTTCATCGCGAATGATGACCACTTCTCCTTCAAACTCCAACCATCCTTCATTCAGGGATGGGCGCTCTTCATGGTGTCTCACCAACAGACCACCAATATGGAAGGTGCCTGTATCGTCCTGGCTTTGTTGGATGAAGAGGATGGTAACAGGGCCGTCGCTGAGCTCACCTTTCCAAATGCCGGAAAAAGTACCATCCAAATTATACATGGGGTTACCCTCAATAGGGTGTTGTGACGTTGGAAAGCAGGCGGAGAGGGAAAGCACAAATAAAATGGAAAGAGCGATCTTTCCTGCACCCAACAGTGACAAATTCATCTTATCCCCTATCCTCACAAACCTAATCAAACTGGGTCTAGGAAATCACAAGTTACAGAACCAGGTCAATCGTATCTGTGCGATTGAAGAGTCTAGGACATGGCGAAGGGCAAAGAATGAGCATCAGTGAGGGGCAAAAAAAATCAGCCCAGGCAATCGTTAACATATTCGAGACGGGCGCGGCTTTGGGTGACTATGGCAAAGTAACTTTATTGCCTGGTGACAGCGGGCATTTGACCTATGGCCGAGCCCAAACCACGTTGGCGTCTGGCAATCTCTTTCTTCTTATCAAGCGTTATGTGGCGCAGGAAGGTGCTGCTTTTGCCCGTCATCTGGAACCCTATTTGTCTCGTCTCGATGACATTGATGTTGCTCTCGATTTTGATGATGCCTTTAAAAATCTATTGAGCTCGGCAGGAGGTGACCCTGTAATGCATGCCGTCCAGGATAAATTTTTTGACGATGCGTACTGGGGGCCTGCGGCGCGGGCTGCGGATACGCTCGGCTTCGACCTGCCTTTGTCTCTCTCGGTTATTTATGACAGCCACATTCATGGCTCCTGGGGCTTCATAAAGGCTCGAACGCTTGAAACGTACAGTCAACCCAGTGCGATTGGGGAAAAGTTGTGGATGAAGGCTTATGTCGAGGAGCGGCGGGATTGGCTGGCTAGCCACCAAAAGCCACTCCTGCGGAAAACGATCTACCGCATGGACACTTATCTAAGCCTGATCAATGCCGACAATTGGTCGCTGGATCTGCCATTCGTGGCCAGAGGTGTTCGGGTAGATGCTGACAGTTTGGCGCTTGGCGCACCTATTCGCGTGAGCGCCGAAGACCCGGGCTTAAGAACATTGAAGCTCACAAATCCCCCCATGAGCGGTGCGGATGTTAAGGCGTTGGAGAAAGCCCTTGTTGCGAAGGGTTATACGATAAATGTAGACGGCTTTTTTGATGAAAATTTGGAACGGATCGTCAAAGAGCAGCAAAAAGAGCTGGGTCTGGGGGTCGATGGCATGGTCGGCCCGATCACACGCGCTGCCTTTGGTCTGTGAAGCTTCCAAAAAGCCAGAAAGATGAGTTCCGCGGCGATTTGTCGGTTTCCGCCAGGGCGCGGGACCGCTATATCAAGGGTCATGATAATCTGCGAACGCAATGACCCTTAGGAGCTAGTCTCAATGACGCGCAAACAACGCCGCGCCGCAATGATCGGTGCTGCCCTCGGAGTTTTAGGGATAGCCGTTGGACTTGTGCTTTTTGCACTCCGGGACAATATCATCTTTTTCTATAGCCCAAGCGACATTCGCGAGCAGGCCGTGGCCGCGGGTACGCGTATGCGTGTTGGCGGACTTGTGGTTGAAGGCAGCGTCGTGCGGAACACAGGCACGCAGGTAAATTTTGAAATCACGGATTTTGGAGCAACGTTGCCAGTTTCCTATATAGGACTCTTGCCTGATCTCTTTCGTGAAGGCCAAGGTGTGGTCGCGGAAGGTGTTCTGCAGACGGATGGGTCATTTGTCGCGGACTCGGTGCTCGCCAAACATGATGAAAATTACATGCCGCCTGAAGTGGCCGATGCGTTGCAGCGATCTGGCAATTGGCAGGGTGAGGGCGCGGAAGCCCCGCATAGCGAAACCTATGGGCAAGGCAGCTATCCATGATTACTGAATTAGGACATTTCGCGCTTGTGCTCGCTCTCGGTGTGGCCTTGATCCAGGCATTGGGACCACTGGTTGGCATGTATGTGAACCCTGGATTTGGACGCATAGCGGTGCCTGCTGCACGGGTGCAATTTGTCCTCCTGCTCATATCCTTCCTTGCGCTTGTCTATTCGTTCGCTGTATCTGATTTTTCGCTGGCGTTGGTTGTGGCTAATTCTCACAGCGCCAAACCAATGCTCTTCAAGCTTGCCGGGGCTTGGGGCAATCACGAAGGCTCTATGTTGTTGTGGGCATTGATCCTCGCGACCTTTGGTGCCGCCGTCGCTTTTTTTGGCCGCAACTTGCCAGATAGCCTGCGTGCCCGCGTTTTGGGCGTTCAGGGGCTGATCGGCGTTGCGTTCTTGCTGTTTCTTCTCTTCACGTCCAATCCATTTTTGCGCCTGGACCCTGCACCGTTTGACGGCAATGGCCTCAACCCAATCTTGCAAGACCCAGCGCTCGCCTTTCATCCCCCGTTTCTCTATGGCGGTTATGTCGGCTTTTCGATTGCCTTCTCTTTTGCTGTGGCGGCTTTGCTTGAAGGTCGTGTGGATCCTGCGTGGGCGCGGTGGGTGCGGCCCTGGACGCTTGCCGCTTGGTGTTCTTTGACACTTGGCATCGCGATGGGTTCCTGGTGGGCCTATTACGAACTCGGCTGGGGAGGTTGGTGGTTTTGGGACCCCGTTGAGAACGCCTCACTCATGCCGTGGTTACTCGGTACAGCACTGCTGCATTCCGCAATCGTTGTTGAAAAACGCGGTGCGCTGAAACGTTGGACCTTGTTATTAGCAATCTTCACTTTTGCACTCAGTCTAGTGGGCACATTTCTGGTGCGCTCAGGGGTTCTTACCTCTGTTCATGCGTTTGCTGTTGATCCTGCGCGCGGTGTCGCCATTCTCATTATTCTCACCTTCTTTGTCGGGGGCGCGTTGACGCTTTACGCATTGCGGGCACCGGCTTTGAAGGTCGAGGGTCTGTTTGCACCGGTGAGCCGTGAAACGGCCTTGATCATCAACAACCTGTTGCTAACAACCGCGACGGCTACGGTGTTTGTTGGAACGCTTTACCCTCTCGCTTTAGATGCGATTGACGGATCGAAAATTTCGGTCGGTCCACCTTTTTATAACCTGACCTTTGTTCCCATTATGATCCCACTTCTATTGCTCGTGCCTTTCGGCCCTTTGCTTGGGTGGAAACGTGCGGATGTGTTGGGGGCCGCCCAACGTTTGGGCGCAGCTGCTCTGGTGGCTGTTGTGGCTCTTGGTGCCGCGTGGGCGTGGCAAAATGACGGACCCATCGGTGCGCCTTTTGGTATCGCCATTGGCGCATGGTTGATTGTTGGTGCCTTTTCAGAGATTGCATACAGGGTACGCCTGTTCCGGGGAGCCTCATTGAAAGAGGCAGCTGCCAAGGCGATGCGTTTGCCGCGTTCAGCCTGGGGCACATCACTGGCGCATGCGGGCGTCGGGGTTATGGTCATCGGGATTGTTGGTATCAGCGCATGGCGTGTCGAAACCATCGAAGCACTGGCGCTTGGTTCCAAAATGGAAGTGGGCGGTTACACGCTGACACTTCGCGGCGTGGAATCATTTGCAGGTCCAAACTTCCAAGCGGATCGCGCAGAAGTTCTGGTCGAAAGAGGCAATAGGGAGATTGCGATCTTAACACCGGAAAAACGCATTTACTCCGTGTCATCTATGCCGACCACAGAAGCGGCGATCTATACGATTTGGATCGCGGATCTTTATGTTGTGTTGGGAGATGCGGCTGGCAATGGCACATGGACATTTAGAGCGTATGTAAATCCGCTTGTGCCCTGGGTGTGGATTGGAGCGGTGATCATGGTCATTGGTGGCATGATTTCACTGAGTGATCGCAGGTACCGCGTTGGCGCGCCTGTTCTGGCAAGGGGATCAAAACCAAAAACGCCAAATGTGGACGTATTGGCATGAGGAGTTTTTTCCTAGTTCTCTCATTGATGTTCACCGTTTTTCTGACACCAGCCTATGCGGTCGATCCAGGTGAACGACTGGCTGATCCAGAGTTGGAAGAGCGAGCTCGTAACCTGTCGCAAGGGTTGCGGTGTTTGGTCTGCCAAAATCAATCCATCGATGGGTCAGATGCGCCGCTGGCGAGAGATCTGCGCATTTTGGTGCGTGATCGTCTGAGTGCTGGTGATAGTGATGACGAAGTGATGGCGTATGTCGTCGCACGTTACGGTGAATTTGTTTTGTTGCGTCCAAGGTTTCACGGACGAACCTGGTTACTCTGGGGCGCGCCATTTATCATTTTGCTCGTTGGTGCAATGGCTGTTCTTCTGATGTTGAGACGCCGTACGGGGGACGAAACTGTTCCAATTTCCCTTTCTGACGTGGAAAAGAGCCGTCTTGAGGACATTGTGAACAATAGTGAGAAGCTCTAGCGTTACATTCGCAAGCCATTCTAGGGCACACTCCCAAAGAGATTTCGACAATCAATTTGTGGAGGCACCATGTCGACCAATTCTATCCGTTCTGAAAAGGTCACATTCAAAGGCAGCTTGGGAGACATGCTCGCTGCGCGACTAGACAGTCCCATCGGCCCCATTCGAGCTTATGCGCTCTTTGCTCATTGCTTCACGTGTTCTAAAGACATTTTTGCGGCATCGCGCATCGCCAGCGGCTTGGCCGAGCGGGGGATTGCTGTTCTGCGTTTCGATTTTACGGGACTGGGTATGAGCGAAGGTGATTTCGCCAATACCAATTTCTCCTCCAATGTCGGTGATTTAGTGGCTGCGGCTGATTTTCTGCGAGAGGAATATGAAGCACCCAGAATCTTGGTGGGTCATTCGCTGGGAGGAGCAGCAGTCTTATCGGCTGCGGGCAGTGTGCCAGAGGTTGTTGCTGTTGCCACCGTTGCGGCGCCATCTACTGCGCACCATGTGGCTGAGTCTTTTTCTGACAATCACGATCAGATAAATGATGAAGGGGAGGCCGAGGTTCAGTTGGCCGGGCGCCCATTCACAATTAAAAAACAATTCCTCGAAGATATTGCGGAGCAAACCATTTCTGCAAAAATTGCAAACCTGAAAAAAGCTCTGATCGTTTTTCATGGTCCGCGCGATCAACAGGTGAGCATTGATAACGCTGCGGAGATTTTTCAAGCAGCCAAGCATCCCAAAAGCTTTGTATCACTTGATAATGCCGATCACCTTCTTTCNAAAAAGGAAGATGCGATTTATGTGGCGGATGTGATGTCCGCTTGGGCATCGCGCTATCTGCCAGATGAGACGGCTTCAGCAGTTGCGCCCCAGGGTGGAAAAATTCTGGTTGAAGAAACAGGCAATGGCAAATTTCAACAGCGTGTGCTCGTTGGTCAGCACGAGTTTTTTGCCGATGAGCCGAAGAAGGTGGGGGGAGATGATACAGGCCCCAGTCCTTATGATTTGCTGCTTGCCGGACTTGGTGCCTGCACATCCATGACGATGCGCATGTATGCAGCGCGTAAGGAACTCTCAGCGACGAAATTCAGCGTGACGCTCTCCCACGAAAAAATACATGCGGATGATTGTGAAGAATGTGTCGCCGAGGGAAATTCACGCATCGATGTCATCACGCGGGAGATCGAAATTGAGGGTGATTTGACCTCTGCAGAGCGAGACAAATTGCTTGAGATCGCTGACAAATGCCCGGTTCATCGAACATTGGAATCGGACGTCGAGGTGTTGACGCGGATAAAGCGGTGAGAATGTGGCGGGATGGAATTCAATTGAGGCGAAAAAGCGGCCCTGTGCTAACCAATTTGTAATCGAGTGGTCAGCTGGCTGTAAGGAAAAGAGGGCCATGTTAAGGGGACCCCACATAGTGGGGGAAGACAAACCTTATGGAGCCATCTTTTATGACGCAGTTCGATCCAAAGCTCGAAAAAACAAAAAGCATTTTCGATAATAAGGGACCGTTTGTCGCAGCCGTGGGGGTTGCCGCAATCATTGGTTTCGGGGTGGCCTCTCTTGATCGTCCAGTTGTGGCAGAAACCAGCCCACTGGCGCTTGAAAGCGCTATCCCAATGGCTGGGTTCGCAGACATGGTGGAACGTGTGACCCCTGCCGTTGTGAGTGTGCACGTCGTTCAGCGCGTTCCAGTTGCCGATAGAGGGGCGCGATCTGGTCGATCTCAAGGACACCCACTGGAAAGATATTTCCGCCAAAACCCTAATGGAAATAACCCGTCACCACGAGGCACCCCTCCACGTGGTGTGCGACCACAGGCTCAAGGCTCTGGGTTTGTTATTTCCTCTGACGGCTACATCGTCACCAACCATCATGTTATTGAAAATGGAGCTGAAGTTACGGTGGCTTTCGGTGACGGCACAGAACACAGTGCTCAGATTATTGGTACGGATGAAAAAACAGACTTGGCATTGCTCAAGATCGAAGCCAGTGACGTGTTTCCCTATGTCGCGTTTAAACAAGGTGATGATCTGCGTGTTGGCGATTGGGTGGTTGCCGTAGGCAATCCATTCGGACTTGGCGGCACCGTGACCAGTGGCATTGTGTCCGCGCGTGGCCGCGATATTGGCGCTGGTCCTTATGATGATTTCATTCAAATAGACGCGTCAATCAATCAAGGGAACTCAGGCGGCCCGACATTTGACCTGTCCGGCAACGTGGTTGGCGTCAATACAGCAATCTTCTCGCCGACAGGTGGCAATGTGGGGATTGGCTTTGCAATCCCCGCTTCCGTCGCGTCGCGTGTGATTGCGGACTTGCGTGATACGGGGTCCGTTCAACGCGGCTGGTTGGGCGTCGCCATTCAACCAGTTGGTCCTGATCTAGCTGAGAGCCTTGGCCTGAATGAAGATGCAGGCGCTTTGATTGCCGAAGTAATGGCAGGTAGCCCGGCGCAGGCAGGTGGCCTCAAACGTGGCGATTTGATCCAGGCAATTGATGGTTTGGCAATGGAGGAGCCTAAGGACGTTAGCCGTGCCGTTGCTAATTTGACGGCAGGGTCGACGTCGACTTTTGATTTGTGGCGAGAGGGCCGCCTGGTGACAATTGAAATCAAGATCGGAGCCTATCCCGATGAACCGCAAACAGCGGCATTAACGCCAGCACCAGAAACAAATAGCGTTTTGGAAGGGTTGGGCCTTGCTCTTGCCGATAGTCCAGATGGTGTTGTGATCCGCAGCGTGGCACCCTCAAGCGAGGCGGCCGAAAAGGGACTGCGCGCGGGCAACTTGATTGTCGAAGTCGGTGGACACAATATTGAAAATCTCTCTGATCTTGTCAGTGATATCACGCAGGCCCGCGACGCCGATCGTAAATCCGTCCTCATGCTTGTGCGTTCGGAACAAGGTCAACGGTTTGTGGCGCTAAAGCTTCACGATGCGTGACCCAGGATTGATGGATTAGGAAATTAAATCCGGCTCCCTTGCGTACCCCGAATGTGTAAACCCAAGTGAGCCAGATTGGCCACGACAGTAGTTAACATCCCCCGCTGGATTGCTGTCGTGGCTTTTTTTGGAAAGAAATTGTATGACCAACATGCCTTCACCTCTCGCCAGCGCACCCAATTGTCGCCTAAACTATCAGTCAGATTGGCACGTGGATAAAAACGCACAAAAATATGCCAATGGGAGGAATGAGATGCGAGTCCTGGTCATCGAGGATGATGTGGAAGCTGCGGCCTACTTGGTGAAAGGCTTACGTGAAAGTGGCCACACTGTGGACCATGCTGCCGACGGCGACGACGGGCTGACGCTTGCCTTGTCGACATCTTATGACGTCATGATTGTGGATCGCATGTTACCCAAACGCGATGGCTTGAGCGTCGTTTCAGCGATCCGTACTGAGGGAAATGACACGCCGGTTCTGTTTTTAAGCGCATTGGGTGAAGTGGATGACCGGATCAAAGGTCTAAAAGCAGGTGGTGATGACTATCTGCCGAAGCCTTATGCGTTTGCAGAGCTCTTGGCTCGCATTGAAGTTTTAGTTCGCAGGTCCAATCCCGATCAAGTGCAGACGAAGTTGCAGGTGGGTGATCTAGAAGTAGATTTGCTGTCACGCAAAGTTGTGCGGGCGGGCGAAGAGATTGATTTGCAACCACGCGAATTTCGCTTGCTTGAGTATTTAATGAAAAATGCAGACCGGGTTGTGACGCGCACCATGTTGCTGGAAAATGTCTGGGAATATCATTTTGATCCTCAAACCAATGTAATCGATGTGCATATTTCCAGATTGCGGTCCAAGATAGACAAGAATTTTGACGTGCCGCTGCTGCACACCATTCGTGGTGCGGGGTACTCGCTTCGTGCTTCAGAGTAATCTTCTTAACACAACAACCTTCCGGTTGGCGGTTTTATATTTGGCGCTTTTTGCCACGTCCGCCATTGCCTTGCTTGGGTATGTTTATTGGAACACGGCAGGGTTTTTAACGCGCCAAACAGATGAAGCGGTGCAGGCAGAAATTACCGGGCTAGCGGAGCAATATGCTCAAGGCGGCCTTCCTCAACTGGTGCAAACCATNATCCAGCGCAGTCGTGATCCACGTCAGAGTCTGTATTTGCTTGTNGACCGCAGAGGCAGCGTTCTTGGTGGTAATCTGGATCGTCGGCCATCTGCTGCNGTTGGGCCGGATGGTTGGTTGGATTTTGAGTATCATCGACGCACAATGGANGGCACCGAGTTGCATACCGCGCGTGCGCGGGCATCTGACTTGCCGGACGGCGCATTCTTGATTGTCGGTCGTGATGTGGAAGAACTGCGATCAATCGAAAGTCTCATCACGACATCGCTTGCCTGGGCGATTGCTCTTACCGTCGCCTTCGGNTTGGTCGGCGGCGTTATTATCAGTCGAAACATGTTGGCGCGCATTGATGCGATAAACCTTACNAGCCGNAACATTATGCGCGGNGACCTGTCACAACGTGTTTCTGTTACGGGCTCGGGCGACGAATTGGATCAATTGGCCGAAAATCTCAACAATATGTTGGACCAGATTGAAAGCCTGATGATGGGCATGCGCGAAGTGACGGACAATATTGCCCATGATCTGCGCAGCCCGTTGAACCGCCTTAGNACCAGGCTGGAGATGGCAATGATGCAGCCNGGTTCGGAAGAAAATGTGCGCACAGAGCTGGAACGTTCGATCTCAGATGCTGACCATTTGCTTTCCACCTTCAATTCTCTTNTNGCTATCGCGCGCGCGGAAGCNGGTACTCACCGCGAGACAATGCGCAAGGTCGATTTAAGCGGCTTAGTGCGTGATGCTGTCGAACTCTATGAGCCAGTGGCAGAAGATGCGGGCATCGCGTGCAAAATAGATGTTGAAGAAGATCTCAGCATTTTTGGAAATACCGAGTTGCTAGCTCANGCCATCGCGAACCTCATGGACAATGCGATCAAGCACGGAAGNAANGCANCATGCGGCGAGCCAAAAATAATTGTGCATGCAAGGCGTATGGGCGCTCATGTGCGCGTAAGCGTGTCNGACAATGGACCCGGCATCAATGCAGCAGACCGCAAGCGCGTGTTGGACAGGTTTGTGCGATTGGAAGCGAGCCGCAATACACCTGGAAGCGGGCTAGGCCTGTCTCT